>Ga0123357_10007929_pt1 | contig 13208 bp, 14 predicted proteins | sample TergutEmb28metaG_FD_89873 | JGI IMG/M metagenome (GOLD analysis project Ga0123357, IMG submission 89873) | Embiratermes neotenicus P4 segment gut microbial communities from Petit-Saut dam, French Guiana - Emb289 P4 | ecosystem: Host-associated > Arthropoda: Insects > Digestive system > Gut ...
CGGATTCTAAAAACGGAGAGACCCACAGTAAAATTATGAAAACGGCTAAAATATTTGATAAATATAAAGTCGATTATAATACTCTTACGGTAATAACCGCGCAGACGGCAAAACATATCGAAAAAATATATAATTACTACAAAAACTGCGGGTTTTTATATCTGCAGTTTATACCATGTCTCGATCCTCTGAACGAAGAACGGTTTAAAGAGGTTTATTCTCTTGCCCCCGAACTGTACGAAAAATTTTTAATCACTCTGTTTAAACTCTGGTATAACGATTTTATGACCGGTAATTATATCAGCATCCGTTTTTTTGACAATATAGTAAGGATTGCGGCGGGTTATCCCGGCGAACAGTGCGGAATGACCGGAACATGCGAGGGGCAGTTTGTAATTGAATCGGACGGAAGCGTTTTCCCGTGCGATTTCTACTGCGTCGATAACTGGAAAATCGGCAGTATATTTGCCGCGACATTCGATGAACTAAAAAATTCCCCGAATATGCGGAAATTTCGCGAGACTTCGCGATACTCTGACTTTTCGCAGCCCGAAGCTGAAAAATGCGGGACGTGTAAAGTATTTTATCTTTGCATGGGCGGATGCCGCCGCGACAGGGACAATAAAAAAGACGGCTCGGCGGGAAGAAATATATACTGCGAGGCATTATATAATTTCTATTCTTTCGCCGAACCGTATTTGGAGAAAATTATGAAAAAAATCAGAAATTAACGCGTTTATTTTGTAACCCTCACAGTCATATTGCCGTCTTTATCGCATGTGAGTTCTATGTTAAACGTCGTTTTTGTGAGCGCGCTGCCTATTGTCAGTATACTTGTCACGTATGAGTCGTCCGCCGCCGTTTTAACCAACGGCGAAGAAAAAACTATAAAATCTTTCGCGGACGCTCCCAGATTTACGAGCTGATCGGAACATGAAACCGTTTTCCCGTCCCATCTTGAATACATAGACATGTTGCCAGCAAAACTGTCAACTACAGCATTGTTCAAATCTTTTATCGAAAACGAGACTTCATTCCACAAATCGGTTATATTCATATTAGACTTGAATATTTGCAGACGAAGTTCGAGATAAAAACCGTTTTTTAAACTTATTTTCTGATATTTCCCGTCAATTCCGTCTAAATTGTTTATATCAACCGACGCTTTTATTTCATACGGCGCAACTGCCGCGATAGAATTAAAGAGTTTTTTTACTTCTTCGTTTGACAAAACGGTGTATCCGGGTAGACCGCCGTTGTTGTAATCCAACGGAACATACGGATTATTTTTAAGACTCTCAGTATATTTTTGATTTTCAAGAGCTTTGTTTAACGGCATGACCTGCGACGAGGCGAACCCTTTTTTAGTGCACGATATCTGCAAAACAAGATTGTTAATTGTCGTGCCGTTTATCAAAAGATTCGGGGTTATATATGCGTCGCATGTGGTCGGCGTAGCCAAACCTACCCTTTCCAATATCGACGGCATATTTGTGTCGGGAGCCCCTCCCGTCAGAGCGATATTGGAAAAACTCAATTGCTTTAACTCCGAAGTTACGCTTGCAGAAAAACCGTCTATGCCGACCTGCTTAAGATAATCATAACCGAAACGTCCGTTTAAATTTATATCTGCGATTTGCTCGCTTTTTGCGTTGACATATACTATATCTACCATAATCTGTTTAAAGAACAAAAACCCCGCTCCTACATCGTCCCAATACGGCGCAACCCCGCCGACTTTTCCTTCCCAGTACGGGCTGTTTCTGTTATTGAACATCCCGGTCCCATTTTCTTTTTCTTCTGCCATAGTATCGTTGTCGGTTCTTGTGACTATTTCGACGGCGTAATCATATTTGAGCGGATAACGCACTATCTGATAATCTTTGCCGGATCTGGTTTCGGATATGCTGTAATCAGCAGAGGACAGTGCCTCAGCAAAATTTTTCAAATCCGTATCCGTGAAATTATCCGGATTTATTGATTTATAGCCCACTCGCGCGCCCATAGAACCCTGACTGTCGGCTGCGACAATGGGCCACGCGTAAACGCGCACGCTCATAATTACCGTAGCAACCACGGCGATTATCAGCATATATACAATATACATAATATTTTTCAGACGCTTTTTATCCATTTTAACCCCGTTCCTTATATTTGTATTTTAAATTTAATCCGCATTTTCCGGCATATTACAATTTCCGTTGCGTATTGAATCAGTACTCAGTTTTACCGACATTGACGTATTGTCGTCGAATAATATATTCACCTGATTTATGCCATAATCGTAATAATATATAACCGTTTTGACTTTCATATCGTCCGGCAAAACATATGAAGAACCGAAAAGATTTATTTTCTCAGCCTGTTCAAATTCTGCTATAGTATCGTACTGGCGTATGCCGTAATCTTCGTTTTCCAAAACGTCCGAGCCGTCTAAACTGCTTGAATTATCTGCGCTATCTGTAATATTCGCATTATCCGTTTGCTTATTATTCATAAGACTTGAAACAGTGTCAGACATAGAGTTATATATCCCGCCCAAAATATTTATATTAAATGCAGACGAAAATACGATTTGAAGTCCGACGAAGATTGCGATGCACGCGGCTGATATTTTAAATATCCTGCCGTTTTTATTCCGGAAAATTTTTTTCATTGTCTTTTGTTCGTCCAAATACTCTAAATATCCTAAATACTCAAACTTTTCGGACTTTCCGGATATCGGGTCTATTATATTCAATCTATCTATTATTTCGTCAATTTTATCCGTATCTCCATGTTCTTCGGCAATACGCAATTCCCGGTTTAATTTATTTATTTCATTCTGACGTTCTTTTTCGGAGTTTAATATTTTGAGCAATAACTCTTTTTTATCGCAAACGTCATATTTTTCATTATAATCTATATTATTCATGTAAAATCTCCTCCAATAACTTTCTTATTTTTTTCATCAGCCTGTAATTGAATTTTCTCAGAGCTTCATAATTCTCGTTCCAGTTCTCGGCGATTTTTTTGACGGATAATCCGTCAGTAAACTGGCATAATATGAGCTCTCTTTCTTTCTCGGACAATTCAGCCATTATTTCGTCCAAAACTGTTGTGTCTTTAAACTCCTCATAAGAAAATTTATTGAAATATTCGTTTATTAAAAAATCATTTTCATCTTCCGTTACATTTTCAGACAGTTTTTTTTCGTTATTTTTTATTTTTTTATTTTTTTCGCGATGTCTTAAATAAAAGATTTTCGCGGTTTTATAAAACCACGCCTTAGGATTGGAATGAGACTGCAGAATTTTTTTGCTTTTTGCGGCGTATTCATATGTATCCTGGATTATTTCTTCGGTTAAATATATATCCCCGTCTGCGAGCCGGAAAATATAATTTTTTAAATTTCCGTATGTATCCTCGCACAACTGTGAAAAATCTGCGTTTGTTTTTTTATCTTTATTTTTTACTGTAATTTTGTCGGGAATACTATCGACATTATCTGTTATAAACAATTCAAACATAAAGTTTTATTCCTCAAATTTTCGTATCATTTCAATCCATTACTAATTATATAACACTTTTAAGAATTAAAATGGGACATATTTTAAAAAAAATAAAAAAGAATTGACAATATACGTTTTTGGTGATAAAATATATATATAAGATAAAATAAAAATTTAATTTCAGAAAGGATTAATTATTATGTCAGAAAACAATACATATAAACAATTCCCAAGAACAGAAGTTGCGGGAGTAAGCCTTCCCCGTATGCTTATAGGCACAAACTGGATAGTCGGCTACAGCCACACAGGTCACGCCGCAGATATGGACATAAGAACCACAAACGCAACTCCCGAAGACGTTTTCCCGACTCTCAAAACTTTCACAAATTACGGAATAAACGCAATTCTGGGAGTTACCAGCATAGACAAAATACTCGTGGATTCCATAAAATATTTCCAGGACAAAACCGGCATAGAACTTATTCAAATCGACACCCCCTGGATGAATATGGACGATAACGCGACCGCAAGAGCGGAGGCTGAAGCCGTAATCAAAAACAGCGCGAAATCCGGGGCAAAATTCTGCTTCCCGCACCATTCCAGCGTGGAACAGCTCATAAATAAAAATAAAAGAACCATGGACAGACTTCCCGATTATCTCTCGATGATACGCGACAACGGAATGATTCCCGGACTGTCATGCCATATGCCTGAATGCATCGTATACTCAGACGCAAACGGCTATGACGTTCAGACGTACATCCAGCTTTTCAACTGCATGGGATTTTTAATGCAGACTGAAATCGAGAGCGTAATCCAGATTATCCACAATGCTAAAAAACCTGTCATGACGATAAAACCCATGGCGGCAGGCAGAGTTTCCCCATATGTGGGGCTTACGTTCAACTGGAATGTTCTGCGCCCGCAGGATATGATAACCGTCGGTATCAAAACATTCTACGAAGCGTATGAAGATATAGAAATCTCGTTTGCAGCGTTTGAAAAAAGACTCCCCGACTTAGAAGGCAGAAACAGTCCGCACAAAACCGACGTTATAAAATAAATTTATATCAAACACAAATATATGAATATGTGCATACGGACGGGATTTCTCCCGTCCGTGATTTTTTAATTATATGCGTATTATTGATTTATGCTGTCATATAAATCGAGAATATCCTGCAATTTTTTCTCGGCTTTAGGTTGATTTTTCTCTATGTATGACGCAAATGTATCCGGGGTTTTTGCATCGACTAAAAGAGTCTGGTAAACGTCGAATGTCGGAATATCGTAAAGCAGCCCGAAATCGTACACTACGCCGGCTGATATTAAATCCAGCATTTTTACAGATTCGTCGTCCCGCGAATATTTTGTTTTAAGCGAAACTTCGTAATATGCCGGCACAAGCTGTTTATAACTTTCCGCGCACAAAGCCTCTATGATTTTGCCCGTCCTGTCTAAGTCGGCTTCATATTTTGGAATAGCCATGGCGGAAGCGTGTTCGTTTATCATTGTAAGATACTTTTCCTGCGTTTCATCATATTTCGGCATAGGAAGTATGCCGTAGTCAAACGCGGCGTTTCTGTATTCCGGAGTACATAAAACTCCGACGCGGTCGCTTAAAAATAACGCGTTGCCCGATGAGAAAAGAGATTCCTGATCCGCCGAGCCTTTATTTCCGAAATCAATAGTGTTTTTATTCGAGCGTATCGCGGAGCCGACATTATTGTAAAACAGGCTATAAACTTTGTCAAGCAGATTCGAGTTGTGTTCAGTATATAAATCGTAGTACGGCAGACCGTCCGCGCCTTTTGTAGTCACATGCGCGCCGCCCGCCCACATCCAGGCATATGCGCTGCCCCATGCGTCTGACGTAAAGCCATATAAGTCGCCCGAATCTCTTTTCCCGTCGCCGTTTACATCTACATAGCAGTTCTTTACGATAGAATCCAGAGCGTCAATAGTCCATCTGTTTTCGTCAACCATTTTATATGGGTCTTCGAGCCCGAATTTTTCCAATAAATCTTTGTTGAACATAATAAACGCCGCTTCGCCTACAACTCCGGAAAAAATTATATCGTTCATAGCTAAATACGATTTGCCGTCGATTGTAAAAGCGTCCATAGCGTCTTTAATCCACCACGGTTTTGACATGTTGATATTTGGAAGGGAGTTCCAGTCGTCAAACAAACCCTCCGCGGCTACGTCCGCAACCTGCGTAGACCATGAGACGACTAAATCGAAATCGTCGGAACCGGCTAAAACCGATTTTTTCGCATATGCCGCGACTGCCGCCTCGTTGGTTTGCCCGTCGGGATAAGGCAGACCGACTATATTTAAATTAAATCTGTCTTCTACCGTCTTGTTTCTCATGTATAAAGCGTCGTTTATGACATCTCCGTTTTCCGCTTCAGTTGCAATTTCGATTTTGTGAACGTCATACTCCGCCCAGGTTCCTCTTTGACAGCCGTTTCTGTAAAGAATCCTGAAATTATATCCGCCGTAATCATCGGGTGTCAAATCATCGCTCACGGCAAGACGTTCGTCCTGGGCGGACAATGTCGTTTCGGCGGTGCTGTTTCCCTGATTATCAGAATTGTTGTCATTGCCGTTATTTGTATTTGAGTTGCTATTTGACGAGCAGGCAGATAAAATCACACACATAATAAATATTGTGAATATTATAAACGCAGTCAGTTTTGTTTTTTTGTTCATAAATTAATTTCTCCCAACTTTTATATTTTAAAATAATTTTATAACGCCCCGTATTTATCATAAACCTCGCGTAAAGTCTTGCCCGCGAGAAGCTCTTTGCGCGACAAATTTTCACGCTCCGCCTTTTCTTTGGCTGTATCAAACAGTTTGGATTCGATAGTCTTGGGAATCACGACTATGCCGTCAAAATCCGCGAATATTATATCGCCGGGATTTACCGTCACTTCCCCGCACCGCACAGGCACGTCATACGCGGTCACCACTCCCCTGCCCTTGCTGTCAAGCGGACGTATGCCCGCGTAAAATACCGGAAATTTCATCTCTTTAATCCGCAAACAATCTCTGATTTGGCTGTCGCAGATACAGCCCGCGACGCCTTTGAGCTTTGAAACCGTAGACATCAGTTCGCCCCACGGCGCGTTTGTTCCGGCGTAATCCGTCGAGTGAACCGCAACGTCGCCTTCGCGCAACGAATCCATCGCCTCGATTTCAACGCCGTATGGCGGATCGGCTTCGTAGTCTATTTCCATCCACCTGAAAGTGCGCGCTCTGCCAACAATCGTACAGCACTCTCCGTCCAACGGGCGAAGCCGCTGGTGCATTGCCTGATTGCGATATCCAAGCTCGTCCAGAATATCGCATACAACCGCGGTGTATAAATTTTCTTTTATCCATTTGAATAGTTCTCTGTCTGAATCTGTCATATATGCCTCCTTTTTTCGCTATATTTTTATTGATTATACTCTGCTAAATCCCATTGCAGATTTTACTATTTCTGCTTGTTGTTTTGATGTAAGCAATTCTAAAAGTTTGAACGCAACTTGCGGAGCTGTTTCGGGACAGTAAGAAGTAATAATATTTTCATCAACTACAATCGGCTCATTTACTAAATTTACTCCAAATGCCTTTAACTGTTCTTGCCTATAACCTCCGTTTAAGTGATATGTTGTAGCCTTGCGGTTTTGTAAAACGCCGCTTTTCCCAACTGGCAAAGATCCAACACATACCGATGCGATAGGTTTTTTCCCTAAATCAAAATGTTTAATTACTTCCAAAAAATTTTCATTATATGCTTCTTCATAAAAACCGTATTCTTCAAAACCCCCGGGAATAGCCAATGCGTCATAATCAGCGGAATTTATATTATCTATCAATGTGTCAACAATTACAGGAATATTAAATGCACTTACAACCTGCTTCTGAAATCCGCATGTAACAACATGAGTATCATACCCGTAATCATTTTGCGCCCAACCCATAATGTCTATAAATGGACTAAATTCCATTGTTTCAAAGCCTTTTGCCAATAATATTAAAGTTTTCATCTTTTACCTCATTATTATATAAAAATTTTTATATAGCTGTATGTTTGACATTCGACCGAGAAACAAAACACCCGCCGTCTGCGGACGGCACCCTCTTTACTAAAGAGGGCAAAGTTAATACTCGTTATATGCGTCTATATAATTTTGTATTGTTTCGCATACTTTATTGAAAGATGTTTCCATTTCCACGTTTGTAAATCTCATAACGTGTAAATCCAAACTTTCGAGTAAATCTGTGCGTATGTTGTCATATTCCAATCCGTCACTTGTGTAATGCTGGCTTCCGTCAATTTCGATGACAAGTTTTTTCGACGGGCACAAAAAATCAACGATGTAACTGTCTATGGTTTTTTGTCTTGTAAAAGGGCAAGGATGTTTGCGTAAAAACTCATACCATAACTTGTTTTCCTGCGGAGTAGCATTTTTTCTCAGTTCCTGCGCTCGCAGCTTCAATTTTCTATTATACGGTAACATAATACTTCCTCATTATATTCGTTTCTTCCTTTGCCCTCTTTAGTAAAGAGGGTGTCGCCCGCAGGCGACGGGTGTTTTTTTCTTCCACTTTATTTCAATATTCTTTGTGCAAATTCTACACATTAACCCTATATCTTTTCACAGCCGCCTCGTCCACTTCAATGCCAAGCCCCGCCGTCTGCGGCACATTCATCATGCCGTTTTTGTCCATTTGAACCGGATTTTTTATAATATCCCGCAGCATAGGATTGTCGCTTACGTTGTATTCTAAAAACAGACTGCGCGGCAAAGCGGCGTTCACATGCAGACTCGCCGCCGTCAATAAATCTGTGAGCCATGCGTGAGGACAAACGTCAATACCCGCGTATTCCGCTTCCCACATGATTTTGCGTACCTGCGTAAATCCGCCGCAGCGGGATATATCCGGCTGTACTACGTCAATGCCGCTCTCAACCAATTTGCGGAATCCCCAGCCTGCGGCTTCCTGTTCGCCAGCCGCAAGACGCGTTGATATTCCCGCTTCTTTCACTTTTTTATACCCCTCGTAACATTCGGGGTGAAGAAAATCTTCAAACCAGTAGATATGATATTCTTCCAACGCCCTCAAAAGTTCTATTGCGTCATACGCGCTTCTGTTATGCTTCCACCCTGCGTCAACCATTAAATCAACATCGTCGCCCACAGCTTCCCTCGCCGCTTTTACAAGCGCAATGTCGTTTTTGCGGTTCTCGCCGAATACTCCCCAGCCGAATTTTATCGCAGTGAATCCTTTTTCGAGATAATATTCGCACGCTTTTTTTATATCGTACGACGTAGGTCTGAACAGAGTCGAAGCATACGCCCTGACTTGAGCCCTGTAACCCGCGCCGAGAAGTTTATATACAGGCACATTGAACGCTTTGCCGATTATATCATAGCACGCAATATCAAAACCCGACAAAACCTGCATAGCGACCCCGCGCCGCCCGTAATATATTGTACCGCGATATATTTTATCCCACAGACGTTCCGTTTCAAGCGGGTCTTCGCCGACGACAAGCTCGCGCAGTCCCTCGAAAAGCCCGCTACCGGTTTTAGGCGCGTTTATCGTCGCCGCCGCTATATGCGGCGCAGTTTCCACGTCCGACCAGCCGATAATCCCCTCGTCGGTTGTGACTTTCAACAAAAAGCAATACGCGACCCCGGACGCTTCTTCACTTCCCTGAGGATTTAAATAATCTTTATTTGATTGGAGAACAAATCCCTCGACATCTGTTATTTTCATGTGTGAATACCTATGTTATTATTTATTAATTTATAAAATTTGTTTGATGAATAAAGTGCTTATTTCCTTCAAATATCGCTTGATTTAATTTTATATGCTTTGCTTATAATTACGGCAGAAAGTCTTTTTGAGTTTATTATCATATCAAGAGCTTGTTCTAATGCGTTTTTGTCGTTGATTATTCTTGACGCACAGCTTATACGAGTTATTTGTCCACCTAATTTAGTTGCTTTGGGGTTATCATCAAGCAATTTTTGTGCAAGGATTTTCTTATCCGCACAATTTTTAAAATCGTAAAAATAATTTATAAATATTTCTTTGCCAACCGAATTTAAAAGTCTTTCAGTGTCCATATTAACAAGCACCCCCACTAATATTTATATTTTCTGTTTGTTTATTTCAAAAAATCATACTCACTTTCAAAGTTTCGCTTGTTTTATCCGACGCGAGAGCAAACGCTTTTTTATATTCGTTAAACGGCAGTTCGTGGGTGATTACATCCGAAATTCTGCTTTTTGACAGTATATCCATAGCGTCGTCGAGATAATCCATATCATTGCAGCTTCCGCAGATATTCAACTCTTTCACATGCACTTTGAACATATCGACGGGCACTTTATCATGTATTGCGGAGAACATGCAAATCGTTCCTCTTGAACGGCAGGATTCCACCGCGGCGTCAAGTGCTTCGGCTGTTCCGGCGCATACAAACGCGCTGTCAATATCGTCGCAGGTTATTTTGCTGGTATTTATGTTGATTTTCTCTGCATTCCCGGCATAACTTAATTTAAAATCGCTTGTTCCCGAAATAATAATCCTGTTATTCGGATACATAGTTTGGCATATATTTGCAATCATGACGCCGAAAGGACCGTCGCCGATAACAAGCGTATTGCTTCCCTCAGTTACATTCGCTCTTTTGACCGCCTCGATACATACGCATACAGGCTCCATCAAAGTCGCCGCCGCAAAACTTATATTTGCGGGTTTTTTACGGATTCTGTCGGCTCTGATTGTGAAATATTCGGCGAATACCCCGCCGTGATTTATTCCCAAATGCGTCATATCGTCGCACAAATGTGATAATCCGCGTTTGCACGATACGCATTTCCCGCACGGCATAACAGGGTGAGCCGCGATTTCATCGCCAACGGCAAAACCTGTTACCCTACCGCCGACAGCTTCGATAATTCCCGCGCCTTCGTGTCCCATTATCATCGGCAGTTCTATGCCGAACGGGTTATAATTTATATCGTTTATATCCGACGTGCAGATTGTCGCCGCCGCAGTTCTGACAAGAACTTCGCTGTCACGCGGGACAGGTTTCGGACAGTCTTTCATAACAAGCTGTCCGGCAGATTCTAAAACTAACGCTTTCATAAAAATACTCCTAAAATTTAATCTTTCGCAATGTTTATTTGTAGGGGCGACCCTCGCGGTCGCCCGCGAACCAATCTCACACATTTGAGGGCGACCGCGAGGGTCGCCCCTACGAATTTACATCCCATTTATCAAATTAAAACAATATCCCAAACGAATCACGGTTTATAATTCCTTCCGTCACATCTTCGGGGATTACGGGAAGTCCGCTGTCTTTGATAATATTGTTTATGTTTCTTATACCTTTAATCGAATTTCCCGTGGTAGTCGCAGGATAATCCGACCCGAACAATATCTTATGACAGCAGCCGTACTCAACTGCGAGACGCATAGCGTTATAAAACTGCCACGGTCTGTAATACAATGCGGATATATCGGCATATACGTTTTCGTTCCGGCGTATAATCGCGATTGTTTCCGCTTCCCACGGGTGTCCGAGATGCGCCAACACGATTTTCAGTTTTGGGAAATCGCAGGCGACATTATCCATATGATACGGACGGGCGTAATCAATCGGCACGCCGCTTGAAAAAGTCGTCGCCATATGCGTAATAATCGGGAGCGAATTTTTTTCGCAGTAATCGTAAATCTCATAATATCTTTTATCGCACGGGTGAATTCCCTGATATATCGGACCGATTTTGACGCCTTTGCAATGCAAAACAGTATGATTGTATTTTAAATCCTGCATAAAATCGTCCTGATACGGGTCGATTGAGGCAAAATATATATATTTATCGCTGTGACGCGACGCAAAATCCGCCACGTTTTCGTTTTTGACATTCCAGCCTGTTTTCTGCGCTTTCAGCCCGAAAACTATAACTTTATCCGCCGAACTCGTCGCGTTAAGATAATCTTCCTCGCTGTAATTCCAAAGTGAGTGGGCAATGCCGCTCCGCGTCAAATCATCGCGCAACTGACTGCCGAAATCCCGCTCAAAATTTACCAAATGTGTGTGTATATCTATAATCATTTTGTTTTACCCTTAACTTTTTATGTTACATAACTGCAGAAAAAGCTTATGATGTTCATTGTCATTGTGGGCTTTCATCACAGTTTACGGGCTTTTCGCTATCAGCGACAGCAGGTGCTCCATCGCGCTTTGGCAGCCTTCGTTCTGGGATGCCCACGTCTTGTAGTCCTCGCACGGGAACACGCCGCACTCGCCGCAGTGCCTGATCTGCTTCTCGTTGCAGCAGGCGCGGAAGTCCCGGTTGCCGCAACCGCACTTGATTAAGCAGTCGGCATTGTCCCAGCAGCCTTTACAGATCGGATTCATTTTTACAATCGCCTCGGCACCATCGTCCGGCCCGATCCATTTATTGAATCTCCAAAACTCGACCATCTTCCCGGCCTCCTCCAAATCGCCAAACATCGTAACCTTGTACGCTCCGCACTCGGAACAGTCGAGACCGCATGCCGCCATTCTTGGTTTGTTCATTATTATGCCCTCTCTTTCACGCAATAACATTTTTATCCGCAACAATCCTCATTATGAGACATCGTGTTAAAGAACACGCATAATCTTACGCCAAGTCGGGTTTCAATTTACATATTTTTATATCCATTTATTACCTCCGATAATATAAATAACCTGCATTTCAAATTATATCAAAATCATCACGGCAGAACCGAATACGCCTTTACTAAACCGCGTGCACGCATGGGCAAAAACGCCTCGGCATACTTCACGCCGCACTGGTCGCCGCGCTTTTTGGACGTTTCCGCAACCCAGTTGTCGATGCCCTTGCCCGCACCGAAAGCGGCGATAAAAGCGTCGTCCTGACTTTTGTGATATTTCGCCAGACGCATTTTCTCGTCCATAACGTCCGTAATATCCACCCAATGCGACGGCTCAAACTCGAAACCGCCGGACGGCTCAATCATGAATACGGCGGGAGTTGCGGCAAGCGGCGCGGATTTTGTTTTTTGAATCGGCAGTGCCGCCTGCATCGCGCACTGGCGCACAAGCAGACACGCCGTCATATGGTCTGCGTTGTAATCCACGGTATTATGCGTGAAAATCACGTCCGCCGCAGTATATCTGATTGCTTCAATCAATTCAAGCCGCAATTCGGCGGTATCATATAAATACTCGTCGGGACGGTTCAGGCAGATATATTTCGCGTCAATATCCGACGTGAGATTTTTCATCTCAACGTCGCGGATTTTTGCCGCTTCCGTAAACGGCATGTCCGGCATATGCGCCATTCCGGCGGCTCCGTCGGTAAGGCATATAAACGCAAGACTGCGCCCGGATTTTCTCATTTTCAGCATCGTTCCGAGACACATAAGTTCGTCGTCCTGATGCGCCATTACTGATACAATATTCATTGATTAGACCTCTTGATTAATATTTTCTCGTAGGGGCGACCCCGTGTGGTCGCTCCTACGGATTGTAAATTAGGTTATCATGTTAATTGGATTGCTGCATAGCGTCTATCGTTTTTTGCATAGCCGCTTCGACTTTGCCTTGATCTTTCTCATAGAAACCGGCGTAATCCTGCTGTTTCGAACTGATGAAGGTATTTTGCAAATCCCATATGCCGCCCCAGTTAA
>Ga0123357_10007930_pt1 | contig 13208 bp, 14 predicted proteins | sample TergutEmb28metaG_FD_89873 | JGI IMG/M metagenome (GOLD analysis project Ga0123357, IMG submission 89873) | Embiratermes neotenicus P4 segment gut microbial communities from Petit-Saut dam, French Guiana - Emb289 P4 | ecosystem: Host-associated > Arthropoda: Insects > Digestive system > Gut ...
AATAAAATAAATATTATTTTGTTTTTTACAATAAAAATTAAGGGAACACAACTTTAAAGAAAAATAATAAAAAAAAAAAAAGTAAAAAAAAGAAAAAAAAAAAATTTTTTTTAAATTAAAAAAAAAAAAAAAAAAGCTAGGCAAAGTTTTAATAACAGAAGGAATGTGCATAGACAAGAACAAAGATTTGATGAACTGACATTTTATAAGACAGATATTTGATGTTCATAAAGATATCAGACTTAACAGAGTGCTACTGAGTTTACATGTGGCTATGTTGCTCTGGCTCTAGCAACACTTAACCTCAAAACTATACAACACAGTTATTTTTGTGTGTGTCAGGTTTAAAATAAGATATAATATGCTTATGTGCTTCACTATTTCTTGTTCTCACTTTTAGACATATTTTAGGAACCATTCATTCTTTTGTTAAATACTGTATTCTGCTTAAGTCTACCACTATACAGTAAAATCAAAATGTAAGGTTTGTTTTGGAAACAGTGGATTTGAACACTAAACTAAGGAAAATTTTAAATGCAGCAAATTCAAACCTGAGGTTATTTGACTTTGGATCATTAAAACTGAATGTCAAAGGAAGGAAAATCTTAAATCAGACAAGAGTAAATGGGGATTCCATTCTCTGTGTTTCAAGTATTCAAGTTTTAACATGGTTATTTTGGGTTCAAATTTTTGTTAATAGCCACTACATTTAATCTGAAGAATATCAATATTAGTTTTTAATCAATGACATTTTCATTTTAAGTACATATGATAATTGGTCTTATGGTTTGTAATTACTAATCATGTTGCTTAACTTTTGTCACTATGTACTGTGTATTATGATACTAGTTCTTATCCTGACAAATGTTAATTTACCTTCTCCTGGCTTCATCAACATATAAGGTCTGGCAATTAAATAACTAGACTGATGTTTCTGTTTATTGACTGCTAGCACTGATTAACTGATGTAATATTAAAATTTTTGCACAGAATGCCCACAGCAATCTGAAAAAGATGAGAATTTAAATGCCCATCATTACTAGGCATGTTATTGGCAGTGACTTCTGATTTTGGCATTTTATACCACATTCCACATGTCGACTGTGGTCATTTGGCATTTTATACCACATTCCACATGTCGACTGTGGTCAATGTTCACCATGAGGGGGTTTAACAATATTATTCCATGTTATGTGTTAGACAGCTGGTAGAATGTAGCTTGATTTGTGCTTGCAGTAAATGTTTTACATTGACACAGTGTTTTGTTTCTTAAAAGCATAAGGAGAGAACAAATTTTTATCAAAAACACAAAAAGAAGTGTGCAAGTCCAAAACATGCTTATTTGTGTTATATACACATGCATGCACATGCCCACATACAGATAGATATACACATACACATTCATATTGCCCATTACAGTTTGTTGCTCTATAACTGAATCATGCTGTCTGAAATCTTTGGCTGGATAAGTGAATTTTGTATCATCAGTATGCTTGCACTTCTAGGAAAGCAAAAAAAGGGATTCTAATGTTGAAATATCCAGCGTACCTGCCACATGACATTTTAATGTTCCTGAAAATAAATTAGTTCATATAATCTCATTTTTAACAATTTCAAACATTTAGAGATGTGAAACTGCTTGCATAGAGTCAGAAGATGAGTACTTTGAACATAACCTCATTCGGTACAGGTTATTGACAAAACACTAACAGAATTAGTCTGGTTATTTAACTCTATAGAGAAAACCAGCTGCACATTTTGCCTTGGTACATGCAGAGAAGCTGGGCACAATAAATAAGCTTACATTTGTTACTTTGTTGACTATTAGAGAGAAGATGCTTGGGTAACAACAGCTGCCTCACCACTTGAAACCAAATTATTTGGTGTAAGTAGGGTTTGAGACCCAACTGTTGGTGATGAAGATGAGACAACTGTGCCAGCAGAGAATTCCAACTGTATGGCACCACCAGTGGTGGAAGTCACTGGCATGACTGGAAGGGTAGAAGGGGATACAGGAACACTGACAGGAGTGGTTGGAGTAAGCAATGTTGCTGTAGACTTGGTAGACTCTGAGGCGGGTGTCTGTGGTGAGGTAGCAGGAGTCAGCACACCCAGAGCAGTGGTTAAAGTCTGTTGCTCTGTTGCAGCAGCTTGGGGTAGTGATGAAGTACTGTTCACAACAAGTCCAGCTACAGTACTCCCCTTTGTTGGAGGTGGAGCTATGGCTGGGACTGCCACATGGATGGTAGAACTTTTAGCAAAAGTGACCGCATCAAAATTGTTTTCAACGCTTGTTTCACCTTGTGTGATGTTTCCACTCTCATTGGGTTTTGTGGCCACAACAAGACCTTGAATAGTTTTAACAGGTAGACTGATGGCAGCACCAAGACTTGCAGTGGAAATCTGCTTAAGAGCTATTGCACGGATTGGCTGCAATGCTGCCACATGACTAGTTGGGATCTGTAGGACTTCTCCATTCTGTGTGGTAAGAGTTGTAAGGTTAGCTCCACTGTGATGAGCAGCAGTGTGGTTCCTCAAGCCATGACATGTCTTGTAGCTTTTCCCACAGTGACATTTAAAACCTTTACGAATCCTGTAACATAAATGGGTATTTCCAGTACTATGAAAGCATCTCAGCCTTACATGGATGTTAATCATTTAGTTTAACAAATTCTGGTCATACAAGAATACAGCTCCTGCACATATCAATTACCACAAGTTGTCTGTTACCAGGTTTGACACTTTTCACCACATCTGGTTGAAGATAACTTCTGAAACATCACAAAAATGTAAAGAACAAAAGGTGTGTAGTTCTAATCATGAATTTTACTTTTATCATAAAATCCACTCAACTATAAATTTGATATAATTATTTTTATCGTATCAATTAATTTAGGACATGCTACAGCTATTGACATACACAACAGAACACTTAATTTACATTATATTAATAATATATTAATATTAAGAAATATCCAAAGTCCTGTTCTAATACTTTCATTTTAGGACATACACTAAAAGTTCAAAATTTGTGTGAATAATTGGGATTTAGATAATAATAACATAAAGACTATGGTCTTGTGAGATGTTAAAACCTTACAGTCTGGTGAAAAGGTCTCATTGTTTGGGATAAATGTACTAACTACATCTTTCAGATTCAAAAATATATTACAAATTATACAAAATCAATGCACTTGTCAATAAACTAAGTTCCAAATTCCACAGCCACATAAATATTTTTAAAGAATTTTGGAAGTGAATCTTACAACTAAAACACAGAGGTTTCATTGTTTTTAAGATATATAAATATATATATATATATGTATGTGTGTGTGTGTAAAATATATCAAAATGTCAAGTACAAATCACTGTTCGCAAAAATAAGGGGTTATAACAGGCTGCAAGTAAGAAGACAAGCAGTATATCACAATATACACAAGTATGATGCTATCAACAGGTTACAGTAGGAAAGGAGAATACATCACAAATGATTGACTGACTCCTTTTTTTTTTTTTTAACATTTAAAAAACTTTTTTCTTTAAAAACAATTATGATTATTAAGGACTTATTTTGTATCATTATACTGAATACACAGTACTGAAATAAGCTAGGCCAACCTAGTCAAATAACAGCTACAGACTAGAATGAACACAGCCTAATTCCCAGATCAGGTACATGATCCATCCCTTTGCCATGATTTCTGTCTCAAGTACTTTTTGGCAAAATCAGCAATAAGCAATATGCAACTGCCACAGTAGCCATAAACATATACAAAACCACCCACCTTCTTTTGTAAAATACAACATAAAATCAAATTACTTACTTTCCATCCTTCTTATGACCATTCTTGGAATGATATTTGATTCCATTTGGATTCTTGTAACGTTTTTTGCATCCAGGAACAGGGCAAGCAAATGGCTTATCCACATTATTATTGTTTGATGTATTAACCATCCTGGAAAAATAAATATTAAACACTCACCACTGCCCATACTACACTTTTCATAAACTAACAGCTTGAGATTGAAACATACTTACCAAAGGTGCTGTGGTTTCTTAGAATTATTAACAGGCATTTTCTTTACTGGAACACTGAAATAAAAGCGCAGAACATGAAAACCAGTTCTCAATGCAATGATATACTGTAAAGTCAAAATCTGCTGCCTTCTATTTTACCTGCTCCCATATCTTAATATGAATTCTGCACTGAATTCTTCAGATGTTGTCCATGAATCATTACTGTCTTCAGACTCGCTCATCAACTCGTCTTCATCTGCTTCACTACCTACAGAGCATGCATTTACGAAGGTTCTTATTACACATACATTTTGCACATTTGTAATATTTAACTGCAAAACAACAGTCATTCAAAGACAAAATTACCAGTGGGTGTGTTACTCCTTGTAGCAGTAGCATAAGAAGTTTTGGTCCCCTGATTTTGGGCAGGTTTTCGCTTCGCAACATGCCCTTCTTTCCTAGTAGCATCACTGAAGAATCTCAGTACATAACTAAGTGGAAGACAAGCTGGCTGTTGAAGCTCCTTCTGTTCAATGACACGAGGGTCATAATCTAAAAGTAACGCAATTTGTTTTGTAACGCACTAAAGCTCTTTCGCTGCTGCAGTTGCTGACACAGTTATACAAGTCGGGGTAGGTTGGTATCAGTGACTTGGGCTGGGCATGTCAACCTTACCCTAACCTTTCATGACGTTTATTATAATAGGAAGTTATATTGTGAAATCATGACATAATTTCAAAATATGCGTTTATTTACCTATATGGATATCCTCAATATGTTGTATAAGGTCTGCTAAACTGGGAAAAGTTAGTCCACATCCATTGAATTTACAGATGTTTACCATGAAGACGGCCATATCCACGAGAAACTAGTCAAATTATAGTGAAGGTATAGAAAAGCATTTAAACAATCACTCTTTGAAGTTCTAAAGAAGATAATTGAAGTTCAGTCTTATGGTTAGTTATCAGTCGAGTTTCAAAACTAACCTGGCTTGCATAAAAATGTAATTTAATTAATTTATATTCTTTTTGAATAGTGTTATGATATTGACCATGTAGTATCGACGAATTGAGTCTTCGGGTGATTTCGGTTGGTCGATAAGTTGCGCCATCAAAAAGGTGAAGACCAAGTGAACGGAAACGGTCTCTGTTTGCGCGAATTCAGAGCCAACTACCGTCGCCCAGTGTTGGTATTTCGTTTTGAGTTTATTCACTTATTCCCTATACCCAGGGACGACCTGGCTCCTCCTCTCGGCTCTTCTTTGGTAAGTTTGGTGTATGGCAGGAACTTAGTAAAGTTATCAATTAATTCTGGTGATCACAGTAGTCATCCAGTGATACAAAGTGTAATTATTTGATACTTACTTAATAAATCGTTGGTGCGTTTAGGTATTTGGTTGCTACATTATTGTATATGGACGGTAATTACAATGTCCGGAGAAGGGTAGACTCCTCAGTAGGAACGGCCATTTTATTTGACCGGCTGAACAAGGAATACGAATAATTGTAGAGGTGTAGGATACTGAGCTGTACAGCAGTGCATAAGGAAAATACATTTTTTGTTACTGTTGTTTCTGTAATAGCATTTAGAATTCCCATGAGTAGCACTCAAGAGCCACGTATCCTAGGTAGTAGTCGGGTTGAGCATTTTGTGTGCATATTTTGTTTCAGGGATTTAAATTGACCAAATCACCACCACCTCAAAATGTTCGCATGTGCCCGATTCATTGCCCCTGCCGCCAGGACCGCCGTAAGTTTCCTGCATCTGTGTACTTGCATAATTAGGCACTTGATATTCATAAAGTTGAGATTGAATATATGTTACTTTGTAGCTGGTGTCTGGATCTCGAGTATACATCCGACCAATTAGCAGTGCTTTGGTTAGTCATAGCAGCCCACTACAACAGAATTTCACACAGACGACGCCTCCAGTGAGTTTGGTAAGTTAACTGGACTGACAAGTTAATGCCATACTGCGCTATTATTTTATCTGACAACTATAGTTTGTCACATTCCACCGTGTTGACTGGAATAACGGTGGGTAGGCCCCAGCATTTGACCCGACCCTGTATCTTTGCTGTTTGTGATGGAATGAATGAGAGAGTTGTAGCGTGGCTACTGTGTGACTGGTATTAGTGCGGGTTTGTCTTGAACATCGCCCATTGGTGCCATGTCCTTCATTCATTGTAGAAGTTAAGGCAGTGTAGCTGCTTTTTCCAAACATTGTAACCAGAATTGTGCCTTTTATAGTATTCACCCATAACCAGTAATTCAGTTACCTAAGCTGTGAGAATTCAAATTGTACTTGTGAATCATCATCATCATCATCATGGTTTGTGTAATGGGTGCACATGATGTTCTGATCATTACAGTTCCAAAATCCAGTCATGTATTATTGCTGATTCTTTCACAGCTTCCAGCAGTACGTAACTTCCAGACAACTGCTGTGACAAGAGATATTGACTCTGCAGCAAAGTTTATCGGAGCTGGTGCAGCTACTGTAGGTGTTGCTGGTTCAGGTATGTGTAGTTTGTAGTTACCTTACTGCATGGTGTGTTTTTAGGAAGAAATAAAATGAGAGGAAGTTATGTGTGATTCAGTAAACAGTTATGCAGCATATCGTGACAGTTTGGTGTTATATAATCCGACTTATAGCAGGACAAATTGTCTTGAATTTAGCACCAGACTTTTTCCTTCTTTGGATGTTACAACAACTAACAAATGCATGATCTTCTAGTATTCTTCTTGATGGTATTTTCAGGCAATGTGTGAGGGCATGTGAAACCCCAGCCCCATCAAGTCCTCGTTATCCCTTTCACTCTGGCTTGCACGGCAGTGATGCTGAAGAGTTCCCGAGCTTTTTCTTGCATTGTCATGTTATGTAGTTAATTGTTAGCAGCAAGCAAGTTGTGTATTAATAAAGTTCTCGTTAAACGAGGCTTTTCAAAGAATTTACAGTACGTGATTCCAAACATCTGGGCACCATATTGACCTGGTGCTTGTAATTTGTTTGGCTGTGGTCTAGCAGCTGGCACCACTAGATAATAAAAAAAAAACATGTTCAAGCCCCATATTATGTAGGTAATGATTATATTACCTTTGCTCTGTTTTAGCACCAGCCCCTCAAAGGGGCAGGATCGTTGTAACTTGATAAAATTTTGAATGTTACGTGATATTCGCATCGCTGTGTTCATGTGCAAAATTGTCACAAATATAATCTGCCAACAGTCTTCAGAAACAATGATTGTATGCAGGTAGTGGCCAGTGACAAGCTTGCACCAGGGGCTTACGTACAGGGTACGAGTTACCCAACACAGCCCCGGGAAGGTCTGAGTAAGGGTCTGGCAACACTCTAGCAGGGTGGCCTGTTAAAAGGGTGTGAGAGAATAGAAATAGCGAGAGTGGAGTGGTAATTGTCGGGGATGCCAATTGTGGCTGAGGCTAAGCTACTTCACTTTCATGGAAGCTCTCATGACTTGCAGTTTTAGTGCAATGTGCAAGTAGGACTTCATGTCCCTAACTCAATTCAGACTACTCTGTGGCTGGCCACCCCTTCTGCAAGGGCAGCACAATCGTTGATTGGGTTCTGCTGGTTTTCACATAAAGCATCAGGAAATGTTGTTTGTGCTGGTACATGCAGTACTTGAAATAATGTTCAAAGAAAATGTATTTTTGCTTATGCAAGGAATTCGAGTCCAGTGAGTAACCCATGTTTTGTGTTTGGTGTATTGCTTCTCTGGGTGTCTTGCATGCTTCTTATGGAAACCAATAAAAATCAGTACAGACCTCATGTTTTACAAGTTTGATATTCATTAATAAGGTATGTTTGCTTGTCAAGAAGAATATGATTCATGGTGTAAGTGCATGGAATTTGTGCATGTGAGCTGTCGGAAGTGAAAATAAAACAGTAATTGCTGTTTATTGGATCAGGTTGTATTGCCTTCTGAATGTTAGATGGGTGACCTTCTGAATGTTAGATGGGTGACCTTCTGAAATGTTGCCCTCAATATTTGAAACTTGGCAGGGTGGTTGTACTATAAATAGAATTGTGATTGGCTATACTATGATGGTGCTATTAGAGCAGTACATGCTTTCAGAATTTCAGCGTTTCATGTAAGGGTGTGTAATTTGTATTTAGGCTGTTAACAGATCATGATGAAATAATGTCTGCATGGTGGTTTTGTAGGTGCATTTCAGTTGTGGACAATTTCTATGGTGAATGTAATTGGTATTTACATTTCCAGAGTTTTTAAATCTGGGCAAATGAATTGCACCGACCTTAATTGTGGTGTTCTTGTAACACTATGGTTAGAGATTAGAAGTGTACTGTTTTTTTAATGGCTGCAGTACTAGGTGGGTTTCAGACTCAGGAGGTTCTGTGAGAAGTTTAAAGATTCAAGAAGAGCTAACTGCGTCCTACACCCTGATAAGCATGTATGTGCATCGATGTCTAACATCCAGTTTAAAAGTATGAGCATTATATTTTATAACAACAGATACACTTTCCATTCAACGTTTTTCTTGGTACTCTTCTCCCCCTCTGTCCTGTTATTTATCAGGTTGGTTCTTGAAATAAGTTGCCATTCCATGGTGATTGTAAACAGGATGTCGGTGTTTTCTAGTGTGTGACATTGCAGTAAAATGTGAGCTGAGGAATGTGCTTCTATATGAATAAAGAGTAAGACTATACATTTGGTAATGTAATTAGCAGTAAGCTATTAGCATATAATTTTTGTATGCATTGAATTCTCTGTCCTTCATTTTTGAAGGGGCTGTGGCAAGGGAATGATAAATGTGGGGAAAACATTTGCAGGAAAGCATTAGAAGGGACAGAAACATGAGAAGACACGTATGAAAATTTTGCATATGAAATAAGGCCTGCAGTAGTAGTAAACAAAGAAATAGTTACATTAACGCTTGCATGCAGACCCCATTATCCGCGGTTTACCGCGACAAAAAAAAATTTTGGAAAATTAAAGAAATAAACAGTTCATAAGTCTCAAAATGTACGCCAAGTGAGAACGGGCTGTAACATGGTGAAATCCAGCAGCCCATACGCGCCCAGTACTTGACTCGTCTTCCTTTATCCCCATACCCACACTTCCCCACAGACTTGCCACCATTCTGCTTCTAGTGTTCATGCTGTTCAAATTACTTGCCGCATTATCGCAGTGTTTGTGTTCAGAAAGCCCTTATTTTCCGTAATAATGCCCCCAAAGCGTAAGAGTGGTGATCGGTTAGTGCTTCTGTGCCTAAGAGAAGTCATGATGTACTTTCCATTAGTGAGAAAGTAAAATTCTGGATATAGTTGAAATAGAAGAAAAATGTGTGCGGAGATTGCCAGGTTGTTTGGCAAGAATGCATCTTCCATTCATGAAGTGATGAAGAACAAAGAAAAAATTCATGATAGTTTTTCTATTGCACCTCAGACTGCTGAAGTTATTGCTATAGTACATGATAAAGTGTTAATGAAGGTGGAAAAATCTTTAAAAATTTATGGGTGGAAAATGTGATTTTTATTGCTTATGCAGTGCTTTGATGGAAAAGCATGATTTTTATTGTTCTGTCATCCCTTGAAATTGTACATGGTAACTGTACGGTAAAGGCACTGTATATTTTTATTGTTCTATCGTCTCGTGAGGATTAGGCTAAAACACCAGAATCCCTTACTTTCATACGTACGAGAGAGAGAATGTACACTGTAAATGTACAATATAGCGTACAGTACACTTTATTATTTCATTATTTAGTGTTGGTAATGTCTTACTGTGTGTAGTTTATCAAATTAACTTTACCGTATTTCTGTAGGTTACATGAATATCATATTATATATAGTGTTTGTTATTATCTGCAGTTTCACATAACCACGGTAGGTCTTGGAACATATTACCCACGGATATGGGGGTTGGCCTGTAAAATATTTTGCTTGCTTGCTTGCTTGCTTCATGGAGCAGAGTCCTTGAGAAGCTAAGCGGTTTTCAGCTAGTCAAGAAATTCCCCGCATTTTGTGAAACCCAAATGTTTATTACCACATTCACAAGTGCTTGCAACCTCTGCCTATCCTGAGGCAGCTCAATCTAGTTTGTACACCCACATACCACTTCCTGGAGATCCGTCTTTACCCGGGTCTCCCAAGTGGTCTCTCTCCCTCAGATTTCCCAACCAAAACCCTGTATATGCCTCTCGCCCATATGCGCTACATGCCCCACCCATCTCATTCTCAATTTTATCACCCAAACAACACTGGGTGAGGGATAGATAATTAAGCTCCTCCTCATGTAGTTTTCTCCACTCTTCTGGTCCCTCTTAGGCCTAAATATTCCCCTCAACACCCTGTTCTCAAAGACCCTCAGCCTCTATTCCTCCCTCAATGTGAGCGACCAAGTTTCACACCCCTACAAACAACAGGCAAAATTATAGTCCTGTATAGCTTAATAATCTTTAAATTTTTTTATAGCAAACTGGAAGACAAAAGATTCTGCACCAAATAATAGCAAGCATTCCCTGACTTCAGTCTGCACTTATTTTGTTCCTCAATAGAATTTTGGTTTGTTAAGGTTGTTCCCAATTATGTGAACTCTTCCACCCTCAAAGAAACTATTATCAATCTTCATACTGTGACTTCATCCTGCATTCTGATCTCAAGACATGACCATCTACTTAGTTTTATCAGCATTTACTTCTAGTCCAATCTCATTACTAGCAACTACTAAAGCTTCTGCATTTTTCTTTATAGTACGTACGCTTCCTCCCAATACCTGAACATCATCAGCGAAAACAAGAATCTGATGTGTAGCATTTAATTTAATCCATCCTGGTTTACCTGAACCCTCATAATGGCATACTCTAAAGAAGAGCTGAAGAGCAGTGGTGACAAACCATCTCCTTCTTTCAAACCATTCCTAATAGGAAACGTCACACAGATGCGTGCCTGCCCGGACTCTGCCATAGGTTTCATTCAGACACATTTTTATTAGCCCTACCAGTTCATGGGGATACCAGGCTCAGTGGGAATATTTTGCAGGACTTCTCTCCTAACTGAATTATAAGCTTTCTTGAAGTCTATAAAGAGCTGATGCACTGCTTTGTTGTATTCCCATTTTTTCTCAGATATTTAACAAATGCAGAATATATGATCACTAATTGACCTGTTGCATCTAAATCCACATTTATGATCCCCAATTATGTCCTCTGCATATGGAGTTAACCTTGACAGCAGGATGTTGGATAAAATTTTTTATGTAGTTGATAAAAGAGAGATGCCTCTATAATTATTACAAGCTTGTTTTTCACCCTTCTTTTAGAGTTACAATGATATACTCCCACTCAGGCAATTCCTGCTTATTCCAAATAGAAGTAATAAGTTTATGGATCTCATAGCAAATTGTTCTACCCCCTACCTTAATCAGTTCTGCTGGGATTTGATCAGTTACCTGGTGATTTTGACTCTATCTTTTCAATAGCCAGCTCAACCTCAAAGGCACTATGCTCAGGCACTAGTGGTTGTGCTGTGTGTGTTTCTTTCTACCTGACATGATTAACCCTGTGTACATTCAATAGCTGAGAGAAATGGTTCCTTCATCAAGCCAAAATACTGTGGGAGTCTATAGCCAAATCACCCTTCTCATCCTTTACTAAATTAGTTCTAGGCAGTTAGCCCTTCTTAAAGTCATTGATGCCCCTATACAAGTCCCTGATATTTTTGATATTGTTAGTTTCAAGTTCATCAGTTTTAGCTTTCAGATATTCCTTCTTTTTGTTCCTGAAATGTCTGCTTGCTTCACCTCTTACATGGTTTAGATCATCATCATTTCTTTGGCTTGGATTCTGTACCCACTGCATTTTAGCCTGCTTCCTTTGATCTAAAAAACCTAAACATTCGTCAGACCATCGTTAATGCCACTTCAGTTCATGCAGAACTAGACTGTCTGTACCTGAGGTTTTAATATTCTCCCAAGCCCAATTTATGTCCTAGCTATCACTTAAATTCTCCAAAGCTGCAAAACTGTTTGTAATCTCATTCTGATACTGTTTCCTAACCTGCAGCTCATTTAGCTTCCTGAGGTTAAATCTCTAGCCATCAAACTTCTGTGCTGCTTTTTTACTTACTGCCAGTCTTTCCCTAACTTTTGCGACTGCCTGTTAGTGATCAGTATCACAATCAGCTCTCCTGAAACTGTGTACATCTAGCATATATGTATGCCATCTATCTATCAATATATGATCACTGGTTGTGAGTCTTTGCATTGGGAGAGGTCCAGGTGTACTTACGAATGTTTCGGTGTGGGAACATTGTGCTCTTAACAACTAGATTTTTTAATGTGGCAAAGTTTACTATTCTAACGCTATTATTTTTACTATCCTGATGTAGATTCTAATTCCCAATTGTCAGTTTGAAAATATTCTCCCCACTTTTGCATTAAAATCTCCTAATACAATTTTCATATGGTACTTAGGAAAATGATCGTAAACATGCTCTAATTCCTCATAAACACTGTCTTTTGAATCCTAACTTTTCTCCTCACTAGATGCATGCACATTCAGAACGATGTTACACTAGTGACCTCTCAGAACTATATATGACACCCTCTCACTAACAAACTCTACTCTCTTAACTGCTGATACTATTCTGTGGTGTACAAAAATTCGTGTTCCCAATTGATTTTTGTTCCCTTTTCCGTAGAAAAAATTATAATTTCCTGCTTTTACCGTGCCTCCTTTGTCCCTCCTGACCTCCTGTACACCCACTAAATCTAATTTATATCGTGCTAATTCCCTGGCTGCTGCTGTAAGTGAACCTGTCTTATATGGGCTTCTAACATTCCAAGTACCAAATCTCGTATCCCGTTTTCGTTGCCTAGGTTGTACCAAAGTATCAGTCCAGGTCTGAGGGGCTTTCTTGGTGAACATTTTGTGACAAGCTACCCTCCATATTGGAGTCTGTTCCTCTATCTGCAACCTGAGGACGCACCATGCCGTGGTGACAGGGACCAGATTTTCACGGACAATATCATGTTACTGTGGCACGTATGGGTGAGGAGAGGGGGGTGTATAGGGTCTTGCTGGGGAAACCGGAGGGAAGGAGACCACTGGGGAGACCTAGGCATAGATGGGTGGATAATATTAGGATGGATCTCCAGGATGTGGGTATATGGACTGGATTGGGCTGGCCCAGGATAGAGACAGGTGGC
>Ga0123357_10007932_pt1 | contig 13207 bp, 9 predicted proteins | sample TergutEmb28metaG_FD_89873 | JGI IMG/M metagenome (GOLD analysis project Ga0123357, IMG submission 89873) | Embiratermes neotenicus P4 segment gut microbial communities from Petit-Saut dam, French Guiana - Emb289 P4 | ecosystem: Host-associated > Arthropoda: Insects > Digestive system > Gut ...
AGGTAATCGAAACATGGATGTGCAACTACAGCCTCGACTGGCGAGAACTGTCGGAGCGTCTTTCGCTTCCGGTAGAAAAAATCAAGGAAGCAACCGCTTATAATCCTCAACTTTTTTCTACTTTTGCAACAGATGGAATCATAACTATGGATGAAAATCAAATCCGCGCTACAGAACAGGGAACGCTCTTTATCCGCAATGTGGCGGCGGCGTTAGACCGGTTGATGATTCATTCCGATAAGGCGTTTTCGAAACCGCTATAGGCGGCTATATAATTAACGACAGGAAGACATTTTAGAATTGAAAGAATACACAGAAGAATAATACTAAAGGGGCTGTCTCAAAAGGATTTTTGAACGCGGATGACGCAGAAAACACGGATAAGCGCTGATTTTTATATTGTTGATAATTAAATATATACAATTTTTATTGATTATATTATCTGTGAAAATCCGCGTTCTTTTGAGACAGCCTCTTCACTTAAGATTTCGCCTTAAACATACAAATCTTATTTGTCGCAAAGAATCTTATTTGTCCGTTTTGTCGGGATAAGAAATCGCCTTAAAATGATTATTCTCGTTAAAAAACTTATTGGCAGATACTTTTAAATCCTTAATACTAACCGCATTCACTTTTTGGTCGAAGTTCAGGAAAAACTTTTTGTCGTGTCCCCAAAATAAAATAGACTGAAGATTATTAGCCCAATAATTATTCTGTTTTATACTCTCCTTGTGTTTTTCCAGCATTGCTTTTTTCACTTTATCCAAATTAATAGCGGACACGCCTGACATTTTGTATTCGGCAATTTCCCTGCTGTATTCCGTTAAAATTTTATCTACATTTTCCGGCCCGCATGGCATTCCTGCCTGAAAGATATAATGTGGATAGGGCGCTTCAGAGAAATAAGCAGATACGCCTCCCGCGTATATTGCCTGCATTTTTTCACGCATAGTATCAATTACCTGTATGGTCATTGCCTGCGCCAGCATATCGGCTTTCAAATCGGCATCTTCCGAATATTTCTGCTCGCCGTGATAAATGTCGAGAATTGAACTTTTGGGATCTGCTCCTTTGTAGAATTTAAATGTTTTATCACCGGAAACCATGCGCATTCCATTATCTTTGTACGCAGGCTTTACGCCTTTCAAGGGCAAACTTGCAACATATTGTTCCAGCAAAGGCTTCAACGAATCGATGTTAATATTTCCTACGAAGAATAAATGCAAGCCGTCTGCATAGCCGAATTGGTCTTTGTAAATATCCAATATTCTGTCCATATTGATATTGTCCAAATCGTTTTCGGTAGGAATTACAATAGGCATCAAAGGATTATTGTTGTACAACACTTTAATAAGCGTATCTTGAAAAGCGTATTGTGGATTTTCTTTCAACGATTGAACCTGCGCTTTCATTTTGGCAATATAGCCTGTAAACAAGTCCGTATCTTTTCTCGGGGAAGTGAGTTTCAGATATGCCAACTGAAACAATACAGGCAAATCTTTCACTGATGAAGAGCCGGATATAATAATGGAAGCATCGTTCCAACCTGTGCTTAACCATACGGTTTTTCCGGAAAGAAAATCGTTCAAAGCTGTAGGGGTAAACTGTCCAAAGCCCATAGAATTGATAACGCTTGAAAGAAACGTAGTGTTGGATTTATCAGCAACGCCAAAATGCCCCGTACCACCATATTTTATGCCGGACAAAACAATTTCATCCGTTTTAAAATCGGTCGGTTTTACGGTTACTTTCACGCCATTGCTCAGCGTGTAAGTCGTGGCGCCCAAGTCTGCGTCTTTGGTTTCTTTTACGATTTTACCGGGTGTAGGCTGGGAAGTTAATAAAGATGTTGCCTGCGTTTTTCCGACAGGTTTCACTGCTTCCTGATTAAAGGCATTGTTCACTATCAGGAGTAATGAATCTTGCGCAGGTACTGCTATTTTACCGTTTGCCGGAGCGGTAATATATGCAAAATAGTTTTGATTCGCCGGCAACCACTTTTGTATGGCAGCATTTATATCCTCCACCGTGATGGAAGGCAAAAATTCTTTTGCATACCGGTATTCATTATAAATTCCGGGAACAGTTTCTCCGTTGGTAAAGTTGCGGGAAAGTTCGTCGGTATATCTGGCAGATTCCGTAGTATTACGTTCATTGTATGATTTCTCGTAGCTTGCCAAAATTGTTTTTTTCGATGTTTCAATATCGTCGTCGGTAAAGCCATATTTCTGTATTTGAAGCAACACGCCGACTGCCGCATTGATAGATTTTGTAAAATCGTCCACAGGAACTAAGCCCAAAGAAAATTGTTCATCCGCTAATGTAACTCCGCGGTCAAAACCTCCGCCAGCCCCTGCATACGGCGGATTAGCAGTTTGCGCAAGGTCTCTTAATTTCCTGTTTAGACTGCCAACCATAATATTTTTTATCAAAGAATTTCGGTAATCGCCCAAAGTTTTGTCCTCAACAGCTTTGTGCATGGGATAATATAATTGAAATCCATAACGATTTGCTTCGGGATCGGTGATAACCATAGCTTTTTTTTCGGTATAAGGCGACACTCCGTAAATGGTTCTTTCACGTTCATTTGCCGGATTTTTCAATCCACTGAAATATTTTTCTATCATCATTTTTGCGCTATCTACCGTAATATCGCCCACTACAATCACCGCTTGTAAATTTGGGCGGTACCAGTCGTGATAAAATTCCCGAATCCTGTCGGGGTCTGCATTCCGAACGATACTGTCCAATCCAATCGGCAACCGGTCTGCATAGCGGGAATTATTTGTCCATGCAGGCAAATATTTATACAACATCCGCATATTGGCATTTTTGAAATTCATTCTCGATTCTTCCAATATCACATTGCGCTCATCGTTCACATCTTGTGACGTTATCAATGCGCCGCCTGCCCAATCGGCAAGAATCTGAAATGCATTGTCTAAATTACCCTGCTTGTCGGTAGGTACCGGCAAAAAATAATAAGTTCTATCCCAACTGGTGTATGCATTCAAATCAGCGCCAAACTGTACGCCGATTTTCTGCAAAAAATCTACCAGCGTATTCTTTGGAAAATGCTGCAATCCGTTAAATTCCATGTGTTCCATAAAATGCGCAAGCCCGCGTTGATTGTCATTTTCTAAAATGGAACCTGCGGCTACCACCAAGCGTAATTCTACTTTTTGCGCGGGCTTTGCATTGGGTTTGATGTAATAAGTCAAACCGTTGGGCAACTGCCCTTTAGTAACTGTTGAGTCAAAGGGTAAAGCCTGATTCAAGTCCAAATTTTGCGCTTGCGCCGTTCCCAGCAACATTATTTGCAGCGCAATAAACAGTATAAAAGAATTTAAAATCTTCATAAAAACATTATTTTAAGTTTGCTCCATAATTAGAGTGGGACAAAAGTATGAAAAAAGTTTTAAATATTAGTATTTATTTAGTGAATTTTGATTTGGTAGTTTTATTCAAAAATCGTACATTTGCATTTATATTATTGATTAAGGTTTAATTATTTAAATATGAATACAATAAGTTATATAGATGCGCAGCAAAATTTCGCAGAGATTTTGCAAAAAGCAACAAAAGAAAACATAATTATTGATGGAATAAATGGGACGAAATTTATTTTGTCTATTATTAAGAAAACACAACGAAAAGAAAAGAAACAAAGACTTTCAGAGCGTTTTGCAGGTACATTGCATTTAACAGATGAGCAGTACAATAATTTTCAAACCCAACTATTAGAGAACAGAAACGAATGGGAACAGATGTAATAATCATTGGCGCCGGACTAACCGGATTGACCCTCGCATTTCATTTAACCCAACGGGGAAAAAAAGTAAAAATATTGGAAAAAAACGCCTGGGTTGGCGGTCAGATACGAACGTTTGAAGAAGACGGATTTGTGTTTGAAAGCGGACCGAATACCGGAGCTGTTTCTTATCCGGAAGTTGCCGAATTATTCTCGGCGTTGTCGCCTGCGTGCGAATTGGAAGTTGCAAACGAAAACGCCAAAAACCGGTTGATTTGGAAAAACGGTCGCTTCAGGGAACTCCCTTCCGGACTCATCGGCGGCATAACCACTTCTTTATTTACTTTTCCCGATAAGTTAAAGATTTTAGGCGAACCGTTCCGTCCCAAAGGAACCGATCCTGACGAATCGGTCGGCGCATTAGCATTGCGCCGCTTGGGAGGACAATCGTTTGTCGATTACGCCGTTGATCCTTTTCTTTCAGGCGTTTATTCCGGCGATCCGACGACTTTGATCACCCGTTATGCACTTCCGAAATTATACAATCTTGAACAAAATTATGGCGGTTTCATCAAAGGAACTTTTGCCAAGATGCGCGAACCGAAAACCGAACGCGACCGGTTGGCTACGAAAAAAGTATTTTCCGCGCGCGGAGGATTGAGCCGGCTTACTTCCGCTCTGGCAGATGCAATCGGCAGAGAAAATATCGTTTTATCAACCAAACAGGTTCAAATCCGTCCGGTTGATAATCATTGGGAAGTTACTTATACGACGTCGTTCGGAGAAGAAAAGCTGCAAGCGTCGAAAGTCGTAACCACAGTCGGAGGCTATGCCCTACCCGACTTGCTTCCGTTTATCGAAAAAGACGAAATCAATAAAATTTCCAATCTTCGGTATGCGCCGATGGTACTGGCTTCTGTTGGAATTAAAAATACCGGCGGATTACGGTTCAACGCTGTCGGCGGATTGGTTCCATTCATCGAAAAACAGGATGTGCTGGGTATCCTTTTCCCGTCGGCTTGTTTTCAAGGACGCGCTCCGCAGGAGGGCGCTATTTTTACTTTTTTCATCGGCGGAATGCGGAAAAGTCATCTCACTCAATTGCCCGACAATGAATTAACAGAATTGATCGTAAAGAATTTTCATTGGATGCTCAAATTTCCTTCAACGGTGACGCCCGATTTAATTCGTATTTTCCGCCATTCGAGAGCTATTCCTCAATACGAACTAAGCAGCGGCGAACGCCTGAAAACGATTGACGACATTCAAAACCGCTATCCGGGACTGATTCTTGCGGGAAATATCCGCAACGGAATCGGTATGGCCGACCGGATTTTGCAGGCGACTACGATTGGGAAAGAAATTTGAATATCAACAAAATAAAACAGAAAATGACTGTATGAATATAAAAAATTTATTTACAAAATTTCTTGTATTATTCATTTTCCTTACTTTATTTCGTCCGGTTTTTTCTCAAACGGATAAAATGGCGTGGTGGCGTGACGCTCATTTCGGAATGTTTATTCATTGGGGCGTATATTCCGTATATGGAAATGTTTATAATGGTATAGATATCAATGGGGATTCGGTGCATTATGATATGCGGAGTTCAGGGATGCCTTCAGAATGGATTATGAACTTCGTGAAAATACCACGAGCCATTTATAGAGAGGCTGCAAAAGAGTTTGACGCGAATGATTACGATCCGAAAAAATGGGTGAAAATCGCTAAAAACGCCGGAATGAAATACATTGTCATCACGGCAAAACATCATGACGGTTTTTGCCTGTTTGAAACTCAATATACCGATTGGAATGCTGTTGATGCTTCCGCTGCCCACAGGGATTTACTGAAAGATTTGGTCAAAGAAGCCAAAGATGCCGGTTTGAAAATTGGATTTTACTATTCCCAAAATTTAGATTGGATGCAAGAAGGAGGCATGGGCGACATTCCGGAATTAAACGGAGGAATGTATCCGATAGACAAAGTGGAAAATTACGTTAATACGATTGTTATTCCTCAAATACAGGAATTAACTTCCAAATACGATATAGATGTATTTTGGTTCGACGCGCCTGATGTGAGCAATTCCAATGCTCAAATAAGCCAGCGAATACTGGATGCGCTGTTAAATTCCCCTGTAGGAAATAAAATCATTTATAACGACCGTTTATTCACCGGCTTCGATGGAGATTTCAGTACTCCTGAAAGCGATACTCCCAATATTCCTTATAACGGTTATTCAGACAACAGAGCTTGGGAGGCTTGCGCTTCACTGAATAATTCATGGGGATTTGAATATGAACCGGATGTTGAAACTGTTTGGAACGCAGATAGATGGGAAACAGGTTATTATATAATCAGCCGGATATTGGAACTTGCAAGTAAAGGAGGAAATTTTCTTCTAAATGTTGCTCCCGACCGGCACGGAGATATTCCTGAACCTGCCGTAAATACGTTGCAGGATGTCGGCGGATGGATGAATATTTATGGTGAAACGGTATATGGAACAGAACGGAACAGTTTGGTTAATCCATTTGAATATGGATATGTTACGCAAAAAACGGAAAGTGATGGAAGCGTTCATTGGTACTTGCAGGTTTCGCCTTCCTATTGGGCGGAAAAAGAAGTTGTAGTTAACGGAATTACCAGTTTACCGGTAAGCGCCACCATGTTCGATTCTAAGAATCCTGTCGCTGTCAAAGTGGAAAACAATAACTTAGTCATTTCTCTACCTGATGAATGTCCCAATCCTTACTACGCTACGATTGATCTGCATTTTCAGCAATTGCCGATACAGGTAAACAACTTTTCATTACGAAACAATCAAGTTCGCTTAACTCCTTATCAAGCAACGACCAATTATGTATCGAAAAATTATATTCCTTATGTCCTGTACGGGTGGTTTTACACTTTTTCGGAAGTAGATTACAACGTTTATCTGGAAGCAGGAAACTACACATTGGAAGCAGAATATGCTTGTTGGTATCAAGGAGGTGAATTGTATTTTAAAATAGATGACCAAGACTATACTGCAAATTATGAAAATACAGGGAACCCCTCAATTGGTAATGATATAAATAATTATATATCAGCCGAATTAGTGAAAGATATTAACATCCCGATTTCTAAAGTATATTCAATAAAAATGCAGCGGAACGCTCAAGTTCCGAATGTTACCAATTGGATTAATGTCAAGAGTTTTACATTCAAAAAAACATCTGATAAAAATATTCAGAATACAGATGTGAATATCTATCCTGTTTTTGTCAATGATGGATATTTAAATTGCAAATCGCCCTTTGAACAAGCAATCCAAATTTATGATGTAACAGGGAAACTTCGAAAAACAGATACGATAGGATTATACAAAAAAGTTGAAATTTATCCTTTAGGATCAGGAGTTTATATAATAAAAGGAAATAACTTCACTCAAAAAATAGTCTTATAATGCAAAAATATTTTTTATCATTAGGATTGGTTTTGCTTTTATTCTCTTGCTCGAACAAAATACAGCAAGAAAATATCATTACCGTTACCATAGAGCCTCAGCGCTATTTCGCCGAACAATTGGCTGATTCGCTTTTCAAGATCGAATGCATGGTTCCCTTTGGAACAAGTCCTGAAACTTACGACCCGACTCCCGCTCAAATGGCAAACTTGGCTCGTTCAAAAGCATATTTCTGCATTGGACACATCGGTTTTGAAGAAGCTTGGCTGAACAGACTCAAGCAGAATTATCCGCAGATTCCGTTCTTTGATAACAGTCAAGGAATTTCCCTGATTACTTCCGAACATTCCCATGAAGGTGGAGTTGACCCTCACACCTGGAGTTCTCCCAAAGCCGCCCGAATGATTGTTCAAAATATGTATGCCGCTTTTGTAGTGATTGATTCGGTAAACAAAGACTGGTATACCGCTAATCTACAACGCTTGCTTGAAAAGATTGATGCCGTTGACGAAGAAATTACGCAGCTGCTAAGTCATTCTTCACAAAAAGCATTTATTATTTATCACCCTGCATTAACTTATTTTGCACGGGATTATGGATTGACTCAATACAGCATTGAAGCCGACGGCAAGGAACCTTCTCCGGAACAATTGAAAACGCTGATGGAAGCTGTGAAGGAAAAAGGTATCAAAACCGTTTTTGTTCAGCAGGAATTTGATCAGAAGAATGCAGAACTGGTTGCTAAAGAAACCGGTTGCCGGTTAGTAGTGATAAACCCTTTATCGTACGATTGGGAAAAAGAAATGTTGCACATCGCACAAGCATTATCGGATGAGTAAAACATTGGTAGAAATAGAAAACATGTATGCCGGTTACAATGGAACAGCTGTCTTGAAAGCAATTAACCTGCAAATTTTCGAGCGGGATTTTCTGGGAATAATCGGTCCGAACGGCGGAGGAAAAACGACTTTGATTAAAACCATTCTTGGTTTGCTTAAACCGCTATCAGGCAGTATTCTGTTCAAAAACGACCGGCTTAAAAACCGCATCGGCTACATGCCCCAAACGCATCAACTCGACCGGAAATTCCCTGTTGTGGTTTCGGAAGTGGTTGAATCCGGTTTGATTTCCGAAAAAAAACTTTCACGCGCCGAACGAAAAGCCAAAACACAGGAAATGCTCCGGCAGATGGACATTGAAAACGTAGCAGGAAAAGCCATCGGCGAACTGTCGGGCGGTCAACTGCAACGCACTCTGCTGGCGCGGGCGGTTATCAACAATCCCGAATTACTTATTCTGGACGAACCCAACTCGTATGTCGATAAACGTTTTGAATCGCATTTTTATGAATTGTTGAAGGAAATCAATCAGAAAACGGCAATCTTGTTGGTTTCCCATGATATAGGAACAGTTCTTTCGACTGTGAAGAATATCGCCTGCGTGAATGAAACGCTGGATTATCATTCGGGGACAGACATAGAAGGCGATTGGCTGGAAGAACATTGGGCTTGCCCGTTCGACGTAATCACTCACGGCGACCTTCCTCACCGCGTGCTGAAAAAACATTGAGCAAAGTTCAATAATTAATTTGGTAGTTTGAATAGTTAAATATCCTTTTCCTTGTCTCGTGAATATAGAATAAGAAAAAAGGAATGCAAATATTGAAGTACGATTTATCGAATCTCGGATCGAAAATGGCAGAGAGCCAACCATCCTCCAATCCAACTTTAAGACCTCTTGCCAATATAATTGCAAAAAGAAATAGTCCCGACAGAAAATACAGTTCGCTCATGCGTTTCCATTTCAAAGCGGCAATTAGCAACATAATAACTCCTGCTGCAAAAATCCAGCCGCTTCCTTGTCGTACTTGCAGAATAATCGGATTGTATTCCGGATGATTCAAAATTCCATGTTCGCCAAAAAGGAAGGGCAAAAAAGGAAGTACAAAACAGGCTATTACCGTCAATGCAAACACAATCTTTTCTTTGGCATTGAATTTCAAAAATTGCGGGAAGAAATACAAAGAGAGCGGAATAGCGACAAACAGTCGTGTACAGAGAAAAAATCCTATAATTGCCGCAGTCAGGATTTTATGTTTACCCCAAAATTCGGAACAATAAAACTGAGCGGTTAAAAACACAAATAGCAAAAGCATATTGGATAATAAATCGCTTCTGACGGCGACTTCCCACCAAAATCCGGGAGAGAGAGCCAATAAAAGGATGATTCCTCCAATATTAACTTTTGTTCGCCAATAAAAAAGCGAAATAAAAAAGACCAACAGGCAGAACAATTGTCCATAACCCGTATCGCCTATCAAATAAAAAGGAAAATGAAACAATTGCCATATAGGGAATGGTGATGCGTAACCACCTAAATGCGTCGGCGTTCCGTAGGTATAATGTCCGTTCTTCAAACTTTCGCTCCAAAAAGCCAAGGCAGACCAACGATCAACCCGTACCGACCAACGGTCGATATGATGAAGTAAAAACAAAGAGAAAAGCAGAATAACAACAGCCATAATCAAGAAAAAATAATTTTTCTGTTGAATGCGGATAGATGCTGTGGCAATATATATTCCTATAACTATAAGCGGATAAAGGACAACCAGATAGAGCGAATGGATCGTTTCAAAAGGATTATATTTGACGCAAAAGACGACGTTTATAAAAAGATAAATCGCCCATGCAATACCTAATTGCAAGCGCTCTTTCCGGTCAAAAAACAGATTTTTTATTTGCATGACTGATTAATTACCGGACAAAAATAATATAATTTTTACATATAAAATACGTTTAAATATTGTTATGGAAACAAATTTGGTTTTTGCTACAAATAATGAGCATAAATTAACGGAAGTCAGAGAAATAGTTGGCGATACTTTCCGGGTATTGTCTCTGAGGGATATTGATTGTTTTGATGATATCCCCGAGACAGCCGATACTTTGGAAGGAAATGCGTTGCTGAAAGCCCGGCATGTGAAACAAAAGTATGGATACGATTGCTTTGCCGACGATACCGGATTGGAAATCAAAGCGCTGCGCAATGCGCCCGGCGTCTATTCGGCTCGCTATGCAGGAGAAGCGAAAGATCCGAAAGCCAATATGCGTAAAGCGCTTGATGAATTGCAAAATCAAACGGAGCGGTCAGCTCGCTTCCGAACGGTTATTGCCCTGATAATCGGAGAAGACGAATATCTTTTGGAAGGAAGCATTGAAGGAACCATTATCTGAGAAGCAAGAGGAAAAGCCGGTTTCGGCTATGACCCGATTTTTGTTCCTCAAGGCTATGCGGAAACTTTTGCCGAGATGAGAGCCGATGTAAAAAATTCAATCAGCCACCGTGCTGAAGCAATAAAAAAGTTAAAACAATTGATAGATGCGAAACAAAAAATATAAGATCGGATTGCTTTCCCTTGGATTGTTTCTCGTATGGAATATTCAGGCGCAAGTGGGTACATGGAAAACATATATGGCTTATTATCAGTCAACCATCGTGACTGAAACTCCAAACTTGGTCTTTAGCGTTTATGACGGCTCGCTATTATCTTATAATCCGGATGACAAAGAAATTAGAACCTATTCGATTCAAAACGGGCTGCATGATACGGGTATCCAGCTAATGGCATATCATCCGGGAGCAAACGCATTGATTCTGGTATATTCCAATGCAAATATTGATATTTTCTTGGGAGACAATGATGTATATAATCTTTCTTTTCTCAAGGATAATTCTACCATTCAGGACAAAACCCTGTACAATCTGGAAATAATCGGCGATTACGCCTACCTTTCGACGGCTTTCGGGGTAGTGGTCATTGATGTGCAAAAGAGAGAAATAAAAGCCACTTATTGTTCCGGAGTCGCTACCCGGTCGGTGTGCCAAAACGGCAACTATTTGTATGCCGCTACTTCAGACGGAATCAAAAAAGGATTAATTACCGCCAATTTATTGGATTATCAGAATTGGACGCCGGCGGATGAAATACCGGGGAGCTACACAACTGCCACTCAACTGTTGTTCTTTAATAATCAACTGATTTTTGTTTCGAACTACCAGTTATATTATATGTCTTCGTCAGGCGCCATGCAATCTATTGGCTTTAATGATGTACTTTATGCTAAAGTTCTTAATGGTCAGTTGATTGTGTTAACGACTATGGATACTTATTTTTTCTCTGATTTTACAACGAATATTCGTGTTCCTGTTGCGGCTTATTCAGTGGATTGTATCAATTCAAAAAATCAATACTGGCTGGCTGCCGGCGCCGCAGGATTAACAGGGTTTATCAAACAACCCAATTCTTCCGACTACAATGTGACGGCATCCGGAATAACAGTCAATAGCCCCAAAAGAAATTTGAATGCTTACATGACTTTCACAGCGAATAAGTTGATAGTAACCGGCGGTGGAAAAGACGCTAACCGGCTAAATTTGCAGGGAACTTTAATGGTATATGAAAATGGACAATGGTATAATTTTGATGAAAATGCAATTTCGAATAAAACCGGACTTCCTTGCATGGACTTGATGTCGGCAGCAGTCGATCCGCAGGATCCGATGCACTATTATGTCGGCAGTTGGGGTGAAGGATTGTATGAATTTAAAAATAACGAATTTTTTCAATTGTATTCCTATACTAACAGCAGTTTGCAAACAGCCATTGCAAACAATAACACATTCGTGCGTGTAGATGGATTGGTTTTTGATAAAAATAATAATTTGTACATGGTGAACGGCGGAGTTGTCAACGGTCTGTCTATCTTTCTAAATCAGAACGAATGGAAAAATTTTTATTATCCTCCTTTGGCTTCGTCCGATCCGGACCATATATTAATTAGCCGCTCTAATCCCAATCAAAAATGGTTTAATTTCTTTCGAGGAACCAGGGCGGGGATAATGGTGCTTGATGATAATGGTACTATTGACGATTCTTCCGACGATCAATACGCCTATTCCGGCAGTTTTGTCGATCAACAGGGAATTGCCGTCAACGCAACGGTTTATCTTGCAATGGCGGAAGATCAGAACGGACTGATCTGGGTCGGAACCGATAACGGTCCCATTTATTTTACTTCGATGGCTCAGGTAAACCAAGGCATTTGTAACCGGATTATTTCAGCCGACCAGTATAATCAAGGCTATCGTCCATTGGAAGGGATAAAAATTACAGCGATTGCCATTGACGGCGGAAATCGAAAATGGATGGGAAGTCGCGGTTCCGGAGTTTTTGTTATCGACCAATCCAATGGTTCTGAAATTCAGGTCGAAAATTTCACTACGGATAATAGTTTCTTATTGTCCAATACGATTAATTCCATAGCTATCAACGATCAAACGGGAGAAGTATTTATCGGGACAGACAAAGGTTTATGCTCCTATCAAAGCGAAGCGATAGCAGGAAAACCGAATTATTCCAATGTCTATGCTTATCCGAATCCGGTCAGACCGGCAAGCAACAGTCAAGTCGTCATTACAGGACTGGTGCAAAATTCTACTGTAAAAATCACCGATTTAGCCGGTAATCTTATTCAGCAAGGCGTCTCGATGGGAGGACAATATGTATGGAACTGTGCCAATCGCAACGGAACAATTGTTAAAGCGGGAATCTATCTTGTCTTTGCCGCTACTCACGATGGAAGTCGAGGCGTAGCGACTAAAATTATGGTGATAAGGTAGAAAGTATATTATCATTTTATATTAAAATGAAAAATATTTACTCAAAGGAGTTCAATTCCAGATATATTTTGTAATTTTGTAATTTGGTAGCTCATATACGCTGTCTGTTGATTTAATTTTTTACATAATTTTAATCTCAGTGTCTTTCTTATGATCGACTTTTCTTTTTTAAAAAAGAACTTAAAAAAATCGGTTGAAGGTTTTAAAACTATTCGGTTGGCAATACTTGGCGATAGCGCTACGCAATTTGTGGCGCAGGCAATCAAAGGTATGGGCGTGGAAAACTCACTGAATCTGGAAATCTTTGAAGCGGAATTTAATCAAAT
>Ga0123357_10007934_pt1 | contig 13205 bp, 13 predicted proteins | sample TergutEmb28metaG_FD_89873 | JGI IMG/M metagenome (GOLD analysis project Ga0123357, IMG submission 89873) | Embiratermes neotenicus P4 segment gut microbial communities from Petit-Saut dam, French Guiana - Emb289 P4 | ecosystem: Host-associated > Arthropoda: Insects > Digestive system > Gut ...
ATGTACATACCAAACTGTGTGACTGGTACAATGGTGTGTCTATGTACATACCACACTGTGTGACTGGTACAATGGTGTGTCTATGTACATACCACACTGTGTGACTGGTACAATGGCGTGTCTATGTACATACCAAACTGTGTGACTGGTACAATGGTGTGTCTATGTACATACCACACTGTGTGACTGGTACACTGGTGTGTCTGTGTACATACCTCACTGTATGACTAGTACAATGGTGTGTCTGTGTACATAACTCACTGTGTGACTGGTACAATGGTGTGTCTGTGTACATACATCACTGTGTGACTGTACAATGGTGTGTCTATGTACATACCTCAATATGTGACTAGTACAATGGTATGTCTATGTACACACCTCACAGTGTGACTGGTACAATGGCATGTCAATGTACGTGGTTGGACGAAAAAGTTCATGAACTCATCGTGATAGAATTGCTACATACCTCATTGCTGAATACCACTGTGGTCGCCTTCAAAGTGCTCCACTTGGGAAGTTACGCACCAATGGCAGCGCCTAGTCCAAACTTCAAAACAATTTTAGAACTGGTTCTGTGGAATGGCCTTCAGAGCTGCTGTTGTATTACTCCTGATATCATCAATGTCATCAAAATGCCTTCCTTCCAATATTTCCTTTATCTTCAGGAACAGAAAAAAGTCATTGGGGGCTAGATCCGGTGAATAGATGGCGTGTTCCAACACAGTTATTTCTTTAGTAGCTAAAAACTCCCTCACAGACAGTGCCATGTGAGCATGTACATTGTCGTGATGCAAGATCCATGAGTTGATGGCAAAAAGTTCGGGACGTTTCCATCTAACTTTTTCATGCAGCCTTTCCAATACTTCCACACACTAAACCTGGTTCACTGTTTGTCCAGTTGGTACAAATTCATAAAGAACAATCCCTCTAATATCAAAAAAAGCCAGCAACATTGTTTTGACTCTTGATTTGGACCGAAGGAATTTTTTTGGTCGTTGGGAATTGGCAGTCTTCCATTGTGCACTTTGCCACTTCGTTTCAGGGTCGTATTGGTAGACACATGTTTCATCACCTGTGATGACACGGCCCAAAATGTAATCTTGCCTCTCCAAAAGGTCTAGGCAAATTGTGAGTCTTCTTTGTTTTTATCCTTCGGTGAGATCCTTTGGGACCATTTTTGCACACACCTTCCTCATGTCAAGATCTTCAGTTAAGATTTTCCTAACTGTTTCTCTGTCGATGTTCACTTGCTCTGCTATGCTCTTGACAGTTGGCCAACGATTTTCATTCACAATTTGATGAATTTTTGCAACGTTTTTTTCAGTTCTGCTTGTTGCTGGCTGTCCTGATCTCTCTTCATCAGTGACACTTTCTCTTCCTTCAGAAAAACATTTCACCCACTTGTAAACTGCTGTTTTCTTTATAGCACTATCCCCACAAACATGCTCTAACATTACTCTGATTTCGTTTCCACTCTTTCCAAGCTTAACAAGAAATTTAATGTTCGTTCGCTGCTCTAATTCAAGCTCCGATATTCTCGCGGCGGCACACCAAAACACGCACAGAGAGTAATAGATGCCACTCAGAGAGAGACTGCCATAGATCAACAACACAGCTGTGAAACGCTGATATGTCAACATCATCAAACCATACCACGGCTTTTGTCCAGTGCTGCCAGGGCAAGCACATGGTGGCGAATTCGCGAACTTAATTGTCCGACCACATACATACCGCACTGTGTGACTAGTACAATGGTGTGTCAATGTACATACCGCACTGTGTGACTAGTACAATGGTGTGTCTGTGTACATAACTCACTGTAAACCTAGTACAATGGTGTGTCTATGTACATACACACAGTGTGACTGGTGCAATGGTGTGCCAATGTATATACCTCACTATGTCACTAGCACAATGGTCTATGTACACACCTCACTGTGTGACTGGTACAATGGTGTGTCAATGTACATACCGCACTGGGTGAATATTACAATGGTGTCTGTGTACACACCTCACTGTGTGACTATTAAAATGGTGTGTCTATGTACATACCTCACTGTATGACTAGTACAATGGTGTGTCTGTGTACATAACTCACTGTGTGACTGGTACAATGGTGTGTCTGTGTACATACCTCACTGTATGTACTAGTACAATGGTGTGTCTGTGTACATAACTCACTGTGTGACTGGTACAATGGTGTGTCTGTGTACATACATCACTGTGTGACTGTACAATGGTGTGTCTATGTACATACCTCACTGTATGACTAGTACAATGGTGTGTCTGTGTACATAACTCACTGTATGACTGGTACAATGGTGTGTCTGTGTACATACATCACTGTGTGACTGTACAATGGTGTGTCTGTGTACATACATCACTGTGTGACTGGTACAATGTTGTGTGTGTGTACACACCTCACTGTGTGACTGGTACAATGGCGTGTCTGTGTACATACATCACTGTGTGACTGGTACAATGGTGTCTCTGTGTACATACATCACTGTGTGACTGGTACAATGGTCTGTCTGTGTACATACCTCACTGTTTGACTAGTACAATGATGTGTCTTTGTCCATACCTCACTGTGAAACTAGTACCATGGTGTGTTTGTGTACATACCTCATTGTGTGACTAGTACAATGGTGTCTATGTACATGCCTCACTGTTTGACTAGTACAAAGGGCTGTCTATGTACATGCCTCAACTGTGTGATTTGTAAAATGTTGTCTATGTACATGTCTCACTGCATGACTAGTACAATGGTCTCTATGTATATGCCTCACTGTGTCTAGTACAATGGTGTGTTTATGTACATGTCTCACTGTGGGACTAGCAGTGGTGTCTACATACATGCCTCACTGTGGGACTACTACAATGAAGTCTACATACATATCTCATTGTGTGACTAGCACAATGGTGTTTCTGTGTATGTGCCGCTCTGTGTGACCAGTATATTGGTGCCAGTGTATATGCCTCACCGTGTACTAGTACAATGGTGTTTCTGTGTATGTGCCTGTGTGAGGAGTACAAGGGTGCTTTGTGTATGTGCCTCATTGTGTGACTAGCACAATAGTGTTTCTGCGTATGTGACTCACTGTGTGACCAGTACAATGGTGTTCTGTGTATGTGACTGTGACTAGTTCAATGGTGTTTCTCTGTATGTGACTCACCGTGTGACTAGTACAATGGTGTTTCTGTACATGTGACTCACTGTGTGACTACTACAATGGTGTTTCTGGGTATGTGACTCACTGTGTGACTACCACAAACGTGTTTCCGTGTATGAATCATTGAGTGACTAGTACAAAGAAATGCGAAATAAAAAAGTGAAACCTATTTTGCTTCAAACTTATTTAACAGCTGTGTTGAACCATTCAACTGACCTCGACGAGTGTCACATCTTCCATGTTACGGTCTATGTCCACTGGCTCCTTATCACCGCCCCAATCAAACAATGTGGATGTGAGTGGGCTGGGAGGTTCAGTTATCCGCACAGATGTCATGCCACATACTAGACTCTCTTTCTGAGCCAAGTTTTTGTCTTGTTTGCGCTCTACACAGTAAGAATCAACTGACAAGGGTTCCCATTCTCTGCCTGCAACAACATGTGTAACATTAAATCCTCACTTCATATGCCACCAGCTGTAGTAGTAATGAAATCCTCTATGGGTCAAATAGACTGCAAGTCATATATTCCATGACATAATACACAGAATTTATATCAATGTGTTTCTATTTATGTCCACAAGTATGTAACACTTTACTTGCACCAATGTCCAAGGATGTCACACATGTCCAACATCATGACATCAAGTCTCGTAAACTTCAACATCAGACAACAAATATGGAAACTACACAGAAATTAATTCATGCCCCTAAGTATGACTTTCACTGTGCTGATTTTCATGAAACCCACAATCACTCCATAAACATTTGTGTGGTCATCTTCTGTACTGAGTTCTATCTAAATAGCATAAAGAATGCTCAAAATATAGGCAAAGTTTCATTTACAACCTTACATAAGTTTGACATTATGTGGCGATCATCTGTATCATCTGTCACCAAATCCATCAATCAATATGGCAAGTATAAGTTGGATTTACACCCCCACCCCAGTATGACTGAAACTGGACTGCCTTTCGAGGAACTGATAATGGCAGTACCTTTTGGTGAAGATCTCTTGCACTGCATTTCATAAGAATCCAGATGGACAAGGTCTGCACCAAATGTAAAACTGTTCAAAGTTCACAATCACTGGCAATACAAGGAGGTTCAGCAAATGAGGGAATAACATGGTGTTCTGAAGAAACACATGGTGGACGAGCTGTTCTTTTGCAACACTGACAGTCAACAAGCAGTACCAGCATATTTGGAAGCCTTAATACAAACGATATACATGTGTCTGTGCATCACATGTTTTCAGGGGGAAAAGAAAAATTGTCCTGATACCCTAACTCAGAACCAATATTGCAGTTCATGTAATAAATAACATTTGTTTAAAACACAGGAACATTTCTATATAACTCTCTTTATATAGCTACTGGGGTTCTTTCACCATGTGAAAAGCAATGGGATCGTTAATCTGACCACTCACATGCAGCTAGTTCAAATCTTAAGAATAGCTGGAGCTAGCTATACCAATAATCCTGCCCCATGCATGCCTTCATCACTTGGACTAGGACACGTCACCTTTTACTTTTACATGCAGTACAGTCTCAATGCTTTTGACTACTTGTGTGTGACCAACTAAGCCCCTGCTAACACTGGAATACATTTTTGATGTAAATAAATTATGAAGTACAAGCAATAAGGATACATGGCAACCTCAAGGAAGGTAAAAAGCAAGAAAATTTATTTTGAATAAAATTTTTTCACAGAATGATTGACTGATAGAGTCTCACTCCATAAGAACAAAATCAACCATACCTCACTTAAAGAAAGCATGGCTATCTATGAGTGAGCTGCATTATAACAGAAGGATGGGAGCAGCGAACTCACCAGCCAGGCAGTCTTGGCCACTTTGTGGGCAGCAGGCACAAAAGGTCGGCAGACAGTACTTAAACGGGTGATATGGAAGGCTGATATCCTGGACACCGGGGTTCAAGAATTCCGAGACTCACACATTTCAAAATAAAAGTTAAATCATTACTGAAAGGAACTAACACAACTGACTAGAGATAATAGGTGACATAGCCACACGACACAGGAGATACCCACACCCTCTGGCTGCTGACACAACACTGGCAACTCACACCTATCACCCAATTTCATCCCCCTTTCTCACCAGTCGGAAGCTCAGCACACCCAACGCCAATTTCAAGTGCAATAGTCTGTCTCAGCTCCTCAGCCTGCAGGAGATACGTGACACGGTGCAGGATGGTGGGCAGGCAGGTGGCCTTGAGCCACAGGACAGATGGAAAATCAAATCGCATGCATAGCTCTGCCACCAGGTTCTCCTCAAAGTCCTCCTGCATTTCATGTCGCTTACGTTTGCTTGTAACACCACTCAGTTTGGTACTCCTGCAAACGAGAAACACATACAGTAAGCAACTAAACAAATACTGAAGGCATGGAAAACAGGAGATTAACAACTAAGCTGTCAGAACTTACACTATAACTAGGAAGGATTAACAATGAGAATGGCTCACAAGTGCATACAAATTAGAACAGGAACTGTAGCTCACTCACTCCACATAAAAATCATTATTTTTCAACATATTCCCCAAATAAGGTGACACATTTGTCCCATCTTGGTACAAGTTAAAAATTCTGTGTGGTAATCAGTCGCATCTTTGCAGCCATTTCCACTACCTCATTACTGTGGAATTGTCAGACTTCCAGATGTTGCCCTGGGCTTGATCCTTGAGCAGCACAGTGACTGTCAGACACAACAGTTGTGGCAATTACTTCACTGCAGTCTTTAAACCAACCACTGTACTGGTGGTGCCACTGCAGCAACATTTGCAAAACTGCAAAGCTGCCAATTCCACAATGATGAGTAATCCAAAATGGCTCACCATGAATGGCTACGAATGCATGTGAATGGTTTCTGCAGTAATAGAATATTTAAACTTCTGTCATAATAGGAGAAATACACCAATGTGCTTGTTGAATATGTTGACAGGTAGTGGCATTTCAATGTCATGAATGAGCCAGAAGTAAGTTTGTAGTGACTGAAATATATACCAACAAAAACACAGTGCAATTGTTGGTGTAAATAATTAATTACAACAACAATGTAGAGAAGGAATAATATATAAATTTTTTAATTACCTGTCACTGAATATGTATGACCTATGGAACCCTATTTAACACTGCTTGTAACTGAATACTGCAATACCTCGGACGCAAACAGTTGATCTTGTTGGAGACTGCTTTAACCTCCAATAAAGGTTGGAGTTTGTTAATGATGGTCCTCTTGTACTTTTGGTCATAATAGTTTTCATACGTGGTGTAGGTGTCTGAGGGAAACTGGCTGGCAGGGGTCAGATCTGGGCACACTCGGGTCACAATGTAGATCTGCAAATGCAATGCTCTTTCTAACACCAAACATTCACACATGTTTTTTATCTTCTTTATTGATGATCCCTTAAGCACAGGTGATATATGCAATACAAAGCCAAAACATTTAGCCTTTTGTCACTCATGTATGCAACAGACTGGCATGTCAAAATGGGCAAAATATATGCAGCCTGCTGCATGGTAACTCTGAGTTCATACCTGGTCACTCAGCATGCCACGATACCAGGGGGCCACCACAGAACCTTCAAAGAGCCCATTTGTCACCTGCAGTGCCTGACGTTCCTCTAAGGTGGGCTCTTGGATGTCAGGCAAATTTGTGAACTGTCTAACCACATCCCACATTATCTCAAGTTGCCCATCATTTCCTGCAGACACAATAGCAAATCAGCATAACAGATGAATCATCACCCAGTTACATGTATATGTAACTCAAATACAGTCACATCTCCAACATACAGGCACCTCATATAATAACAACACTAATACAGTCTTACCAACTTGTGTTGGAACCACAAAATATGAGTTCTCCTCATTGGCCTTGTCCACTATCAAGAATGACTTCAGGAGTTTCAGCAATTGTCCGAACAGCATTGCATGGAACGCCTCCAGATCCCTGATATCGTCACATGTCACACGTACACATGTTGCGTTGCTCACAATATGCACTTCAGTCTCTCCCACATTCATAAAGATGGGGAAGTTGCACAGCTGCCAACCAAAAACCGTGTTTACACTTAATGTTACACACACTCCATGCAGTTATCTTCCACATTCAACTCCTCTGTGCTGTAGTTGGACATAAAAGTTGTATGTCAAAAAATGAGTTATAATGGTTGGTACACCTGTTCCATTCTTGTTGCCAGTTCAAATCCTAACCATGCTACACAAAGTAATTCAAAACAACATACAGAGCAGACAGGTGGCACTGCTGCAGGCATGTAAATGGTGCAGCTGCATGCTTGACTCAGTAACCAAAATGGCAGACATTTGTGTTAAACAGTACACCTGACATGGTGAGTAGCTTATACAGATGGCTCTAGGATGGTGTATCTGTCCACGCAGGACCAGATGAACACTGAAGGACTCCTGCTTCTGGACAATGTGCCACGTGATGATACATCAGTCAAACCATTACTGTCATACACTTCAGAAACTGTGTAATAAGATCAAGAACAAACACTATGGTAAATTCACTGACAGTATTATCCTGCTACATAACAATGCTTGTTCCCATGTACCTGACAGAGTTCAGAAGAAACTGAATATTTTGGTGTGATGGAAGGCATTCAGACAGCCTGGACTTAGCACCATGCAACTGTCACATGTTGGAACCTTTAAAGCCCTGAAAGACCGTACATTCATGTCTGTAAATGGTATGAGGTACAGTGGTTTAATTAGCAGCACAGGGAATTGTTTGCAGACAGGATACGATGACCTGTGCAGAAGCAGGACTGCTTGTGGACAGGATATGCTGACCTGTGCATCGGTGAGACAGAGAGGAGACAGAGAGGACATGCTGACCTGTGCATCACTGGGACTGTTTCTGGACAGGATATGCTGATGTGTGCATCAGTGGGACTGTTTGTGGATAGGATATGCTGACCTGTGCATCAGTGAGACAGAGAGAAGACAGAGAGGATATGCTGACGTGTGCATCAGTGGGACTGTTTCTGGACAGGATATGCTGACGTGTGCATCAGTGGGACTGTTTGTGGACAGGATATGCTGATCTGTGCATCAGTGGGACTGTTTCTGGACAGGATATGCTGACCTGTGCATCAGTGAGACAGAGAGGAGACAGAGAGGATATGCTGACCTGTGCAACACTCGGACTGTTTCTGGACAGGATATGCTGACGTGTGCATCAGTGGGACTGTTTGTGGACAGGATATGCTGATCTGTGCATCAGTGGGACTGTTTCTGGACAGGATATGCTGACCTCTGCATCAGTGGGACTGTTTGTGGACAAGATACGCTGACCTGTGCATCAGTGGGACTGTTTGTGGACAGGATACACTGATATGTGTATCAGTGGGACTGTCTGTGGACAGGATATGCTGACCTTTGCATCAATGAGACTCATGTCTCCATCCTCGCGTTAATGTTCTTTGTAACTGTTGCAATGCAAGCATCCTTGAACAGTTTCCAGCTGTACTTGCCTCACACAATTCAGTTATTGGAAAGATGAGATAACATTCTGACTGAGTAATATGCATTTCTGATTCTCGCAGCTGCACAATGAATCAAAGGTATAAATACTTGGTACTGCAACATGGATAACCACTAACCCTAGTGTCCTGGCAGAACATACAGTAAAATTAGCTACAGAATGCACAATGTGTGGTGCCTTCACGTAATCATCAGTACCATACAGCAATCCACTTCTTATGCTCAATCCACAGGCCTAAGGGTTAACTAACCCTGACAGTATGGGTAGGGCCCCATATAAACTTGCACAAAACAAATGCACAGGTCCTCCCAACAAATTACTGCATCTATCATTTTCTACTGGCTGCCATTTGTTAGGTATTCAATATATAACAAGCTTAAAGTCAAATTTATGAACAGCTCTCACCACACAGAGCACAGAAAAAATGTAACTGTATTAAACTGCATGCACAAAACACAAGTGAATTGTATCTTTAAATGGAATAAACTGGATACAGGTCATAAACACCTAATGGTCTGACTTCCACCCATGCCACCACTACCAAGATAACAGTCATTCTCCTGAGTTGTCCACAATACTTGTAGGTGAACTGCTTAACAGTGAAACAAAATACATGAACCCATAGACTCCCTCAGTTTCAAACAAAAACAAACTGAAAATAAGTGAGATGAGTATTTGCCTGAATAATCCATTTAATGTATTTTTCTCTGCATTGTGAATTGCACCTTAATGTCAAGCCAGCAACACATGGGATAACACTCAGAGCCTCACTGCACTATCTGCTTCTAGACGAGAATACACATTGCCCTTTCAACATTACTGCCAACGATGTTGTTGTGCTTTAGTTCTGACCAAATTCAGTGACCAAAGATTCAATAAAAGATGCCTGGATTTGGATTAACATTTCTTCAGGTATTTTAATTCACTGATTTATTAATGCTCCATTCTATGTAGTTCTGCTCCGCACTGTGATTTTGAGAATGGAAATACCACATTCAATGAAGATTACTTGCACAACGTACATGGCAGAAGAGAATCAAAGTTCTGGACAGAAAGCCACTCTGGTGCCACTGTCCAACAGAAATGCAATAGAGGCTAACCCAGGACTGATTGCAGTCAAGTGTCTACAGTCCACAGTATTGGTTACAACAGTGTGTGACAGCTGCAGGTTGGGTTGTCATACCATACAGCAAAGGTCTGTTCCCAGTGTTTCAGGGGGATGTATTACCTCCATCTTCAGGGTAACTGAATGTGCCTCAGGTGGAAGCTGAATTAATATGGAGGAAGGAAGAGGTCCAATATGCAGGCAGCAAGGATCTCCATGAGCAAAAGTGCCTGGTTGAAGTAACACTACCTCACTCTTAACACCAACGTACATTAAAGTAACGCATATCATTTGCATTCATTTCCCACAGAAAAGGGCCATTCTTGGAACTCCAAACACACATGGGCTCCATGACAGCCTCAGGTGTTCTTCCCCCTTTCACAGCTCTGTTGGCCAGCATTCCCTGCACCCTACTGTCCCCAACTACTCCAGCATCCACAAGAGCCAGACTTAGTTACCCTAAAGATGGAGGCAGTATCTTCCTTCAGAACAATGGAATAAATTATTACTAAGTGGTGTGAAAACCCCCACCCCCAAAAAAAATGACCAAAATTTGAACTGTTGTGAAAACACAAAACTTATATAAATGCAGTAATGTCATAGCTAACCTTGGGCATCTTCTTGGCAGAAAGGATGGCGAAACCTTCACTACGGTGCAGCAGATTATAGAAGACAAGTTTACGGTTATTTGATGCATCAGGTCGAGGGTACACCGGTCGCTGCTCAATAGCATGCAGGTACAGTTTAATTCCCTCTCTTGGACGACACTTACTCAGTGCTGCTGGGAACTGCAAAATTAAACAAATGTGGTGTGCAATGTGTGCATGCCCCAGAAAAACTCTGACTGATGAGCAAGTGCAACACAGTGTCAGAAAGCTGACACAGCAGCTCTCTGGTGGAACATTCAAGAAACTTCCATGTTGTTATGAAGGCTCGAAGTTCACCATGTCATTTATCAGCCATCAGCTATGTGTGAAGGCTATACTAATGTTGGTGTGCCAAGTGATCACTGGCCAACAGCCATGCCATTACAGTTCTACTGTGCACTAATATCTCACATGCACACTACCATCTGTCTTTTGTTTTAAGCATGTTATTTAACAACACTGCCAATTGTTATCATTACATACCATCAGTGAGAAATAAATGAGTATAGAGTACAGGTGGAATTATGTGGTCAGACAATAAAGTTCGCGAATTCATCATGGTAAAAGTGCTACATACCTCACTGCTGAATACCACTGTGGTCGCCTTCAAAGTACTCCCCTTGGGAAGCTATGCACCGATACCAGTGCTTAGACCACCCTACAAAACAGTTTTGGAACTGGTTTTGTGGAATGGCCTTCAGAGCTGCTGTTGTATTATTCCTGTTGTCATCAATGTCATCAAAATGTCTTCCTTTCAATATTTCCTTTGTCTTCGGGAACAGAAAAAAGGCACTGGGGGCTAGATCCGGTGAATATGCAGAGTGTTCCAACACAGTTATTTTCTTCAGAGCTAAAACTCCCCCACAGACAGTGCCATGTGAGCAGGTGCATTGTAATGTAACCATGAGTTGTTGGCAAAAAAGATTGGGTCGTTTCCGTCTAAGTTTTTCACGCAGCCTTTCCAGTACTTCCAAATAGTAAACTTGGTTGACTGTTTTTCCAGTTGGTACAAATTCATAAAGAACAATCCCTCTAATATCAAAAAAAGCCAGCAATATTGTTTTGACTCTTGATTTGGACCGAAGGAATTTTTTGGTCGTGGGGAATTGGCAGTCTTCCATTGTGCACTTTTCCACTTCGTTTCAGGGTCGTATTGGTAGACCCATGTTTCATCATCTGTGATGACACAGCCCAAAATGTAATCTTGCCTCTCCAAAAGGTCTTGGCAAATTGTGACTCTTCTTTGTTTCTGTTCTTCGGTAAGCTCCTTTGGGACCATTTTTGCACACACCTTCCTCATGTCAAGATCTTCAGTTAAGAATTTCCTAACTGTTTTTCTGTCGATGTTCACTTCCTCTGCCATGCTCTTGACAGTAAGCCGACAATTTTCACGTACAATTTGATGAATTTTTGCAATTTTTTCTTCAGTTTTGCTTGTTGCTGGCTGTCCTGATCTCTCTTCATCAGTGACACTTTCTCTTCCCTCAGAAAAATGTTTCACCCACTTGTAAACTGCTGTTTCCTTCATAGCATTATCCCCATAAACTTGCACTAACATTACTCTGATTTCGTTTCCACTCTTTCCAAGTTTAACAGGAAATTTAATGTTTGTTCACTGCTCTAATTCAAGCTCCGACATTCTAGTGGTGGAACACCAAAACACACACACACAGTAAGAGATGTCACTCAGAAAGATACTGCCATAGATCAACAACAACAAATTTTTGAAATGCTGATATGTCAACATCATCAAACCATACTAAGGCTACTGTCCAGTGCTGCCATGGCAAGCACAGGGTGGTGAGTTCGCGAACTTAATTGTCAGATCACGTATTACTGATAATGCAGAGCTAAAGTACTCAAACGAAAACCTCTGGTGGTGCAACTTCGTCCATGAAGAAGCTCACATGGTCTGGTCTGGGAACCTGGGCTCTGTGGTGAAAGGCTGACAAATAACCATCTCATCCATGGCAGCTTATGCTCTTTGGCCCATCTTCCAAAATTTTATCATACTGTCATTTAATTACTGTTAATAGTTAAGCAGTTAAAAATTACAACGATAACTTGACTCCTTCACTCTCCAGAAAAATTAATGACTTGCAGCGGAAATAACAGGAATGCCTGTCACAAACACCAAGCTGCAACAATGACTACACCAGAGGTGAGTAAAACTGCAAACAAACCTCCTTCCTGTACTGTTCTTTCCGTTTACTGGTTCCTCGCTGTGGCACATTTTCCTCGGTTTCCTCCTTGTACAGAGGGAACAATTCGGCACATGCCTCTATTGGGTTTTCATGCTCCACTGGCAACAGGTGCTCATTTAGCTCCCCCAGCTGGTGCAGCCTTTTGCACGTTTCCAGAGCTACCGCACGCTTGGCCAACTTCTTTGTTCGCATCTTAGGTCCCTGAACAAACAGAAAAGTAATCACACCAAAAGCACACATTAACCCATTCAAGATGAATGTCGCTGGCCAAGGTCATTAATAAGCAGTTTTATGCATGGTGAACTACATTTAAAACAAAAGTTTACATATTTCACATTTATACTAATTTTGAATTATTCTCACAATAAAACAAATAGTTTATTACATCAAAAACACAAATAATATTATATAATTATTGGTAGTGAATTATTAGACCGCCTCTGTGGTCTAGTGGTCAGAGTTTCTGGCTACAGATACAGAGGTCCCGGGTTCGATCCCCGGCGCTACCAGATTTTCTGAGTAGTATTGGGTCTGGAACGGGGTCCACTCAG
>Ga0123357_10007935_pt1 | contig 13204 bp, 10 predicted proteins | sample TergutEmb28metaG_FD_89873 | JGI IMG/M metagenome (GOLD analysis project Ga0123357, IMG submission 89873) | Embiratermes neotenicus P4 segment gut microbial communities from Petit-Saut dam, French Guiana - Emb289 P4 | ecosystem: Host-associated > Arthropoda: Insects > Digestive system > Gut ...
AAACAAAATCAAAAACTCAACAGTTCAATGCAAAGAGGATAGCAAAATGTCAGAAAACAGTGAAGACCAAATTGTCGGCTTGATTGTCCATGCTGAAAAGCTCCAGCAGGAAACTGCGCAAGAAGTGAAAAGGGTTGTGGATGCGGCGCGGGATATTCTTGAATCGCTTCCAAAAATCACAACAACCATGATCAGAGACACAATCCAGCAGTCTGCGGGAAATATTTTCAGCCCAATCGCCCAAAATGTTTCAACGGACATTTTGGAGACTGCAAGAACCGTAGAGAATGCCGGCATCCGGTTGGGCCATACATGGCTCTCACAGGGCCTTTTTTTAGCGGCGGTAGTGCTGGCCCTTATGGGCGTTATGTATTTTGGCAGCGGGAATATGATTAAAAGTAGAATTTCCGAGCTGGAAGGAGTGGAGGTATCGATCAAGGCGGCGCGTGCTGCTTTGGACGCATTGGAATCAAAAACTTGGGGCGTTGAACTGAAGGACTTCGGTAAGGGGGAGCGGTGGATCATCCTGCCCAAGGGGGTAAAGTTTGATCCAACAGCAGGAAACATGAGCGACGGCAGGGAAGCCATTAAACTACTTAAGCCATAACTAGAGGTGCTATCATGGCTGATGAAACTATCGCACAAGATGAGAATGCGGAAAAGCAGGAAATCAAATGGCAGGGGCTTCAAGGCGAGACGAATCTGTTGAATCAGGTAGGCTGTCTGAGTATGGACGCCGTGCAAAGCGATCTCGGCAGTTGCACAGATACGCTTTATCTCATTAAGGAACATCTCATTTATGCGGGTGGCTTTGACAGTATTATGACTGTCGGCGCTGTCATTAGTGCGCTTTCTTTGGTTTACAAAGCATTACATGACTTTGAGAATAATTTATTCCCCTTGTGCAGAAAGTTAGAGGATATGCACAAGGAACTGGTCGCTCTCCATGCTGGAAATGAGGTGTGCCATGACTGATGAAACTATCACACAACATGATGGCCGTGGAGAAAAGCCGGGGCTTAAGTGGCAGGGGCATGAAGGCGAAACAGTCTTGTTAGACAGGGACGGAAACTTATCTCTTGACGATGTTTTGACCGACCATGGACGTTGCACCAGCGCACTCCACCTTCTCCACGAGTACACCGTCTCTGAAGATGCAGGCCAATTTCCTGATGGGGTTATTGAGCTTTTAGGTTTGATTTATTTTTCACTGAATAACTTTCATACAAAGTTAGAAGACCTGTTCTCTGAACTGGGGGAAATGGGTCGGGAACTGCACGAGCTACGCTCAGAAAATACGAAATTGCAACGAAGCATCTCAAAACAGAAAATCAAGAAGGAAAATGCAAATGAATAACCTGTCTTAGGCAGGATGCTAAAGACACGCCTCCGGCAGAGACGCCCATCGGTGCGCTGACGCGCAAACTCCTTGCCGGTTCGCAAAGCCTGCCGGCACGGAGTTTCCCCTCTGGTCGTCTCGCCTGCGGCTAAATCACAAAGGCAATCCGACTCACCAGGGGAAATCTCCCACGTCGCCGTCACTGTGCCTGTGACGACGGCTCCGGGGGAAATTTCAGCCCCTCTTGACTTACAAGAAGATAGCCCACCGATGGCCGGTTAAAGGCAAAAGGCAGGTTTACTCCAAGGGAAAAGCAGAGACGTCAGATCCTGCCTTTGTCTGTTTTTTTGGTGAGGGTGGGGATTGGTTTGGTGGAACGGTGAAAAAGCCTTGGCGAGTTTTGAAGTCTGTTTTTTCGGAGCCGGGCGGGTCGAAAGACCCCCCGCACGGGCCGAAAAAACAGACGGTGAGGAGACAGGGAAACCGTGGCTCTTGGCCGTAGGCGAGACGACAGAGGGAAAAAACCGTGCCAGGAGGCTTTGCGAACTGGCGCGGTTTTTGCGCGTTTACGCGCACCGATGGCGGCGAAGCCGGAGGCTTTTTACGACCATCCAACATAAAAACAGATCCCAACCGATAATCAAATTGCCACCTATTTGCCACCTAAATCCGCAAAATAGTCAAAAAATAGGTACCAAAATATAAAAAAAGGACTCATATATTTTTTATAAGTCCTTTTATTATTAAGCCTTAAAGGCTATTTGGCTTTGGAGCGGGAAACGGGATTTGAACCCGCAGCCTTCAGCTTGGGAAGCTGACACTCTACCGTTGAGTTATTCCCGCATACCGGCAATCAAATTATTCGCAAAAAAAACTTCTTGTCAAGGCTTGTGCTTGTTTTGCCGCATAGAGCGGCTGTTGACTTTGTCCGCGCATACGTCTTAAACCGCTGTGGCAACGTCGTAAGACTTTCGCGTCACGCCGAAGAGCCGTTGAGCGATTATACAACCATAGTTCGTTCGCATGATGGGGTAAACATGTTCTTGCACATCCCGGTGAGAACACTGCTGTTTCTCGCAATAACCATTTACGCCTTCATTACCCTTGCCGGTTTCGCCACAGCGGCTTCCGGCATGCCGGCAGACAAAAATCAGCACTTGATATTCGGCAAAGGCACCCCGCAAGAGCTGGAGGTGTACAAAATATATGGACGGGTTAAAGGCCCTACGGTCATGATACTCGGCGGCATCCACGGCAACGAGCCGGGGGCCTATCTTTCAGCGGATCTGTATGCCGACGTCAAGTTAAAACGCGGCAATCTCATTATCGTTCCCAGAGCGAATTTCCGCGCCGTTATCGATAACCGGCGCGGAAACGGTTCGGACATGAACCGCAAGTTTGCCGACACGCTCCCCAATGATCCTGAAAATAGCATCGTGGATATTTTAAAATGCCTCATGGCTGAAAGTGATGCGCTCCTCACGTTGCATGACGGGTCGGGCTTTTTCCGCCCGGAATGGGTAAGCCATACGCTTAATCCACACAGATACGGACAATCCATCATTGCCGATGCCGATGCCTACATAGTGCCCGCGAACGGAAAAACTCTCCATCTGCAACACTATGCGGAACAGGTTCTGCAAAAGGTGAACAAGGAAATACACGATCCGCAACACGTCTTCCACTTCCTCAATATGCGGACAGCCAGTGAAAATTCGCCGTACAAAGAACACAGAAAGTCCGCAACCTATTATGCGCTTACGACACTGGGAATCCCGGCTTTTTGCATTGAAACCTCGCACGACCTTCCGCAGTTGGAAGTAAAAGTTTATCAACATAATTTGGTTCTTAATGCTTTCCTGAACCTTTTTGGCGTTGAGTTCGAACAGCCTGGCATGGCCCTCGACACCCCCACCCTCAGTTATCTGATCGTTTCCGTGAACAAAAACCTGCCTCTCGCGGTTCCCAACGGCCAGACACTGCTGGTCGCCTCCGGCGCAGACATTGAAATTACGGATGTCAGGGCCAATTATGAACGCGGCATTGTGGTCGACGTGCATGGGCTTGACGCGTTTAACCCTCTGCGTACGCCGTTTACCTTCAATCAGAAGACCACGGTTTCAGTGCGCAAGGATACGTTCCTCATGGGGCAAATCGGTATTGCCCCGCTACCGGAAGGAGAGTCCTTTCCAAGGATTGTGGGCAACTCCCGGATAGTGCCTCTGTACGAGCCTATCCCCGCAAGCCTGCCGCCCGCTTTGCCGTCAAAAAAACTCGCGGACGCTTCTCCGCCAAGACCTGAACCCGGGCGGCAAACAGTGAATATGCCGGACGCTCCATCCAAATCACCTTCGGGTGCGGTTCAGGCGTCTGCCGGCGCCATAGCGGGATTTCTGCTGGAGGTAGACGGGCATGCCGTGGAAGTTAAGCCGGAGAGTACGCTCTCAATAACCGCCGGCTCCATGATCAAACTGCTTGACTTTGCAACGGACGGCGCCTCGTTGCCGGAAGGCGTCGTCATGAACCTGGTGGGTTTTGTGCCCAAAGACGTACAGCGCAATACCGGCGACGATAGAGGCTTCATCGTTGACACCGCCAAAGACTTGCAGGCGGCGTATTCCGTGAAAGGCAAAGGAGACGTATTTGCCGTGCAGGCGGAGCTGGGGCGGCATGTGCTGGCAAGCTGCTCCATACAACTTGTTCAACCAAAACTCGCTTCCGTTACCCTTCGCTTCAAAGGGAACACAAAAACCATCGGAGCAGGCAAACGTATCGATATTTCTTCAGGCACTCCGGTAGAAATTCTGGAGGTGTCATTAGCAGGGGGCATTAAGGCAAGTAATCTGCGTCTGACCCTGGGCGGCCATGCTGTTGCCCCGGCCCTGCCTCAAACCTGCATCATGCGCAATATCGCGCTGAATCTGGCGGTGTTTAACGGCGATGTGCTTGCCGGGAAGGTCACCTGGGCGCCGTAGCGATGCGTTCGGCCAAAATCCGCGCCGGCCTGAACGTCTTGCGCGGGATACTTCCTATGCGGTATACTTCCTTCAAGGGCGCACCACTAACATGTATTTAGGCATAAAAAATCAAGGAAGGATGGTCGAAAAATGCGTCATTCTGCAATGATTCTGGTGCTTTTTCTGTGCGTGTCTTGTTGTGGCTGCGCGGCGATGAGCGTCGCTATTTCCAAAAAAGATCTGAACGTTCAGACCCTGATGTCCGACACGATTTTCATGGATCCTGAAAACGAGACGGAAAAATCGGTCTTCGTCGTCGTCAAAAACACGACCGACAAAAATGTGTACATTGAGCAACTGCTCATCGACAAGCTGCAGGCCAGGGGATACAGGATTGAGACGACTCCGTCCAAAGCCGGATACATCCTGCAAGTCAACGTGCTCCAGGTCGGCATGGCTGATCCGAATGCGTACCAGGCGACTGTCCAAAACGGACCCGCATTTTGGTTAGGCACAGGCGCGAGCGTCGCCGCCGGAGCAACGGCCGGCGCGCTTATCGGGTATGGCGCCACCGGCCTCTCCGGTACCGGCGCTCTTGCCGGGGGACTCATTGGCGGAGCGGCGGCCGGCCTGCTCGATGTGGCGGTCAACAGTTCGGTCAAGGACGTGACCTATTCCATGATTACCGATGTCATGGTTTCGGAAAAGGCCGGAAAGCACGTATCCGAAACGCGCCAATCCAACATTGCCAGCGGCCGGGGGTCCACCATCTCGCAGAATGCGGACAAGAAGTCGGGCAGGCTCCGCTATGCGACCCGCATAGGCACGTCAGCGAACAAGGTCAATTTGACGTTTGAAGAGGCCCAGCCCACGATTGAGGAAAACCTGGCCCGTTCCATCGCCGGGATATTCTGACCATGCCGGGAGCGCCAAAATTTTTCAAGACGTCGAAGTCTCCAGCGACAGAGAGCGGTGTGCTGTATAGGGGTATTGCCGGGAATACAAAGGGTGTTCAGAGCGAACCCATTCTGCGTATTTCTTGCGCGTAGGACGTACGCAGGGTGCTCATATAGTCCGGATCGACATGCCCTTTCCAGTTGTCGACTTCGTAAAAGCGTTTGGGAATAGGCACGTTTTCCGGCGTAAAACCTGTCTGAAGCTTCAGCTTCCACCGTAAAGCCTGCATGGCTGCGGCACCCTGCATGAGATTATCGGCCAGCGCGTTATAGCCCAGCACGCTCAGGGCCTCGCGCACGCGATCCGCGCTGTAGACCTTACGGGCGAACATGCAGGAAACCATGCTGGTCAGCATCACCCTCCCGCATTCGTCATCCGCCAGGAAGCGCACGGCTTTTTCAGCGTCCTTTTCCGTGCAGGTCTGATCATAGGAATACCCGCCGCTGTCCAGGTGGGAATGGCGAAAACCCAGCGCCTGCGCCACATAAAATACTTCACCCGTGGCATAGCCCGCCATTTCCTGTCCCAATACGCAGGCAAAATCCGCGCCGCCATAGATACCCGCCGCGTACAGCGCCCCTTTGGCCACAGTCTGCCAGAATTCGTTGGAGCCGTCCGTGATATAGCGCAGGGCGGCCAGATACCCATGCACCTCGCCGAAACGCAGGGGGGTGAGCGTCTCTTTTTCACTGATCAGCCCCTTTTCAAAAGCTTCCGTGGCCCAGGCCAGCGCAACGCCGGTACTCATGGAATCCAGTCCGCAGCTTTCGGTCTCGTCCAGGAGGTGCATGATGTCTTCGGCGTCGGTCAGGCCGAGCATGGTGCCCTGGGCGAAAATCAGCTCATAATCGTAGGAAACCTGTTTGAATACGTATTCGTGATCGTCCGCGAACTGCTGGCGCAGCAGGGCGATATGGATGCAGCCCACCGGACAGCCTGAACAGGCGCTTTTACGCATGAGATGCTTTTCCGCGAACAGTTCGCCCGTGACGTTGACGATGCCCGGATCGGAAGTGGCCCGCAGGTTGCGCCAGGGCAAGGCGCGCAGCTCGTTGAGCGGGGCGAGGTTTTCCGGGGTGCCGAGGTCATGGTATTTTTTCATCATGTCCGTTTCGGTGACGTCGGTGAAAATGTCCTTGAAAAGCTTGGCGTATGCCCTTTCCTTGTCGTTCGGCAGATCATGGCTCGCATCGCCGAGGACTACGATACCCTTGAGTTGCTTGTCGCCCATCACAGCACCTGCGCCCAGACGTCCGAAATGGCGGAAAGAATCCACATTGATGCAGGCATACGCCACCTTGTTTTCACCTGCCGGACCGATGCGCAAGGTGGAACGGTGCCCCGAGCTGCCCCTGCCGAAGCGGCGCAGTTCGCGGCCGGCGCCGAAAACGCCCCGCCCGCGCAGATAATGTACGTCTTTCATCTCAATGATCCGTGAGCCGACTACCAGGCAGGACAGTGTCGGAGCCTGCCCCGTTATCATCAGGGCATCATAGCCGGAAAAACGCAGAGACAGGGCAAAGCGGCCGCCGGCATGACTTTCGGCCCACTGGCCGGTATAAGGCGAGCGGAAAGCGCACACTGCCTTGCTCATGAGCGGAAAGGCCCCGGTCAGAGGACCGATGGCGAAGATGAGCGGCTGGCCTGGCTCATCCCAAGGAGCATCGTTTGTGCCGTATTTTTCATACAAGGCGGCGGCAAGGCCGCTGCCGCCCAGATGCTGTTCGCGGCCTTCCAGCAACAAAATGTTGGAACGGCCGGAGCTTAAGTCTACATGCAACACGCGGGAGGCAAGGGGATTACTCAGCATGGGCCGCCTCCTCATCTTTCAAGTTGACGGTTCCGGGAATATCAACAAGCTCGAGGCATGCATGCGGACAGAAGGGCACGCAACGTCCACAATGCACGCACACGCGCGGCATGCCGTTTTCCTTGTCCACATGGATGGCCTGTACCGGACAGGCAACGGCGCATTTGCCGCAACGGATGCAGATCGAGTCATTCTTTTTGACGCCGCCGCCTTTGCGTTGCGCGCAGGCGCCCGTGGGGCACGCTGCGGCGCAGGGTGCCGGGTAACAGGCATGGCACAGGCTGGCTTCAAAGCCGGTGCTCAAGCCTCCTGAAGAACGCACCTGAATGCCGGAAGCGCTCCAGGACAGCTTTTTGTGCACCAGCCGGGCACAGGCCAGCGAGCAGGAGTGGCAGCCGATACAGCGTCCCATATATGGCGTGGCGAGTTTTTTCATGGTATTCTCATGTGTTGGGTGTTTTTATTGCCTCATTTCGGGAGGGTCATTGAGATTGTGTCGTCTTTCCCGCAGCAATGATCTGCGACCAATCCCTATCCTTCACCATGACAAACCTACACTGCCCATCAGATAATTCCGCCCAAAGCTTGCCTATTTTTCGATCTTCAACGACTTTCGGCGTATCCCATCTGTCCGCGCCCTTGTATTCGACGACAAGAATCCTGTCATCCGGCAGGGCGCAGATAAAATCCGGATAAAAGCGACTGAATGCCTTTTGCAGATAGAAGCCCCGGTTCGTAAGGTTGCGAATCCAGAATTTGATATTGCCCTTGACGGCTTCATTGTCAAGAAAGCAAGCGCTCTCAAACTCTTCTTTGGAATCAAAATCGCCTATCTGACGGTAAAAGTGTTTCTTGAACTCATAATGACCCCATTTCTTCGCGTCATAGCAGGAAGAGGGATAATATTCGCGCGAAAACTCAAAAACATAGCCTTGATCCACAAAGAATTTTTCTTTTGCGGTAGGGCTGAACAAGGTGTGCTGGTAAGCACTTTCCAGCGCCTTTTGCCGAATTTCTACGAACTTTTGTTCCAACGAACTACGGATTATGGATTTTTGCCGTATGGCCCGTGCCAACGGAAAATCCTTCCGCTGCAACAAGTTGGTCAGCCATTCCAGCACAAAAGCCATTTTCATCTGATGGGTCAGGCTTGGCAGGTGGATAGTGCCGCACAGCCACGAGGTCAGCCGTACTTCGTCCCAATTTTCCGGTGGGTAGATTAGTTCAAGGCTTTGCTGAACCTCGCCAAGGAAGCTGACGCCCATTTGCCCTTCTCGGGTGATATGTATCTGCCCAATTTCTGCGCTTCGCTCGTTGAACGAATCAATGGCCTTTTGCTCCAACTCTGTGTCCGCTTGAGCAAATGCCCATTCCACTCCAAGCTGCTCCGCCGGATCGTCAAAGGCCGCACGGACTGACGTATTCAGCAAAGAAAGCATGGATAATTGCGGAACTGTCACGCGGTAGCCGAGTTCCGCCGGGTACTGGATGAACACGACATTTTGGGCGGCGGCTTTGGCTGCTTCCACAATAATTGCTTTTGCCTTCGCATCGTCCACCATGCCCGCAACCTGTTCAACTTCATCTTCAGAAAGCGGCGTATTGATGGTCAGGGTATTGGCCTTTTTGTCCCACTCTACTTTCCCGGCAAGGGGTTTGGGGATGCCGCCGAATACCGCGCCCTGCGGCAGGGTTGCCGTAACCGGCTCCCGCCGGGCAGGGATTTCCAAATCCATTTTGGCCTGTTCCACTGTGGCCGCTACAATAAAGTCTCGCACATCCTTGCGCTCAAAGCCCGCCGTCAAGACAAGCTGATCCCGCAAGGCGGAAGCTGTGGCCGCAAAATTTTGCGAGGCCACAAAGGCATAGGATTGATTCAAATCGTCATCGGCCCGTTTTCTGGCGTCAGGCTGGCGCAGAATGCGGCCCAAAAGCTGTTCCACTGCGGTTGAAGATTGCAAAGAAGCCACGCTGACCAGAATATAGGCGGAAGGGCAATCCCAACCTTCGGCCAGGGCCTTTTGCGTAATAACGTATTTCACCGGGCAAACCGGGTCGGCTATCCCACGCGGATACGCGGCGGCGATTTTGTCCAGGCCCTTTTCTTCTCCGGTAGCCACGACAATTTGTTCTTCGGGTATGCGGTTGCTGGTCAAAAGCTCATTTTTGATAACTGACGTGTTCAGGGTTTCGTGCTTGGCGCTTTTGGGTTCGGCCTGAATCAGGACAATGGGGCGCAATGTACTCGCGTCCGGCGTCCATTCTTTATCGGCTATCGCCTGCAAGGCATCGCGCCGAGCTATGGCGTCGGCAAGGCATTGCCGCCAGTCGGGCGTTGTTTGCAGGACTATGGGCAATTTGATCATTTCTTCCGTCTTAAGTTCGGCGGCGGAAACACTGTACAGCACATTGGAGGGAGTTCGCTGCGTATCTGGCGTGGCGGTCAGTTCCATGATCCCGGAAGGTTTGAACTTTGCCAGAGTGTCAAAGGAAAGCGGCGTACGGCTGTTATGCGCTTCGTCCACAATGACAAAGGGGCGGCGCAGCCGTAGCGCGTTCGCCAGCGAATAAGGCACAGTCTCATTGCCGTTCCTGTCTTTCTGCCGGAGCAAATCATTCATGGCGGCGGCGGAAAGGCCGCTAAAGTGCGGCATAAGTTCGCCGTTGTTTTCATAGACCTTGCGCGTAATTTCATTTTCCACCTGAAACGCCTGCCGCGTTGCGACAATTACCGTGGTGGAGGTATCCAGCGCTGGCCGGGGAAGATTTTTCGCTTCCTCCAGTGTTAATACAGTGATTGCGTCCGCTTCCCGCAAGGCGGCATGGAGCGGATGCCCCCTGTTTTTCAGCCCGGCAAGGGTTTGCTCTCTGATTTGCTCTGAAGGAACAAGCCAGAGAATGACGCTGTATTCCGTGCGAAGCAGGTACAAATTGACCAGTCTGACAGACTTGGCGGCAAGCCAGGTTTTGCCCCCGCCTGTGGGAATCCGAAGGCAAAAATACGGCATGTCGGCGGGGAAGCCGGGCAAGGAGCGATACGGAAGGGCGTTGCCGTAAAGCTCTTCTGTTGTCTGCATAAAAGCTCTTGAGGCAGTCTCATTGTTGCAGGCCCGGAAGAAATCGGCCAGAACATCGAGTGTTGCTTGCTGGTAGCCTTTTGGGGTGAAGGTAATCATGTTTGCACGTCCAGGGCGTAGGGCGTTTGCTTGAAGGTTATGTTCTCTCGGCGCAGCCACGCATCACCCCGCGAGGCGGCGGCGTAAATGACTTTCGGCCCGCCATGCGGCGGCAAAGTCAGGTAAATTGTCTGAGTAAGGACATTTCCGCCGGACGCGCTTTTGTCCTTGAGAATGCCGTTATAGAGCAAATACACGGCCTTGCCGTCACAGACGCCAAGCAGGGAGGAATCAGCATTACCTTCGTACCCCGTTCCGGTTTCCTGAAACCAGACGAAATCCGCCAGTTGCGCGAAGGTCACATCCGCGCGAATTTCCCCGGCGGCGGTGAACAGCGGCTCATGCGAGAGGCGGCAGAACTGAAAGCCGCCGCCCATGCCCGGCACAGCTTCTCCCGTGGCATTCGCATAGCCGCCAATTACGCTTTTCAGGCGTTCCGCCGTTACCTTTTCCGCAATGCCGGCATCCATTTCCACTACGATGAAACGACGGTTCCCGCCGTCTTCGGCGTTTTGCTTCAAAACAGCGTGGGCGGTTGTGCCGGAACCGGCAAAGCTGTCAAGGATGATGGAGTCGGTGCAAGTGGAGATTTGTAATATGCGTTCGATGAGTCTAGTGGGCTTTGGGAAATCAAACGCTGTTTTCGTGCCAAGTAGTTTAGTTATCTCTTGTGTTGCCTCTTGAGTATGACCTACTTCTTCTTTTGCCCACCAAGTCCAGATATTCCTACCTTCTCTTTCATATAAGTATGTTTTCCTTCTTGGCACACCTTTCCCATTTTTTCCGAACCAGAACCTACCCTCTTTTACCTGTGCCAAAAATAACACCTCAATATTTTTCCAACAGCAACCATCTGGTGGAAAATACTCTGCACCACCCGGTGTTGTTATTTTATACATTTGATTCGGGCGATATCCTTGAGCAGTAAAGTCTGTTGATGCCCACGGGCCTCTTGGGTCATTGTCTGGATTTTTGTATTTAGCTTTATCTTTTTCTGAAAGTGGTAATACTTTGAATGATGCATCAATATGTGCATTGTTTTTTATATACACAACAATATACTCATGGGCATCGCTCACTATTTTTCTTGCGTCTGGGGATGTTCGTTTTTGCCATATCATTTTTGCTACGAAATTGCGTCGCCCAAAAATTTCATCCATCAACAACCGCAACGCTGCTACCTCATTGTCATCAATGGAAATAAAAATTACGCCGTCATCCCGCAAAAACCGGCGAAGCAAAACAAGTCGCGGGTACATCATGCACAGCCAACGGTCATGCCTGTCCAGCGTTTCGCCTTCTTTTCCCACAACTTCGCCGAGCCATTGCCGAATCTCCGGGCTGTTCACGTTGTCGTTGTAACTCCATCCTTCGTTGCCGGTATTGTACGGCGGATCAATATAGATGCATTTGATCCGCCCCGCATAGCGCGGAAGCAGGGCCTTGAGGGCATCCAGATTATCGCCCTGAACCAGCAGGTTGCCGGTGGCTTCGCCGCACGAAAGCTCCGGCATCGGCTCTAAAAGCCGAAACGGGACTTCCTTGTGATGCCGAATAACTGCTTTTTTGCCAATCCAATCTAAACTCGGCATGGTTACTCGCGAACTTTTGATGAATACGTCTTGAACAGTTATGATAGCAAGCTAGGGCATGCTTTATTCTTCCATCTGAAAATCGACTCTGATCTTGTACAGCTTCGTTGCGGGCAGGTTGAGGATGGGAATGCCGGTACGTTGCGTGATGCCGTCCAGAGTGGCGCACACGGCATCCCATGAAGGGCCGATGCAGGTGAACCAGATATTGTATTCATGCTTGCGCAGATAATTATGGGTGATGCCGGGCTGTGCGTTGACCTCAGCCGTGAAGACATCCATGTTTTCCGGCGGAACCTTGGCCGCGCACAGGGTAGAGCGAAAGCCGAGCTTCGCGGATTGAAAATTTGCGCCCAAGCGACGGATGATGTTCCGTTTTTTGAGGACGCGCACCCGGTCAAGCGCTTCCTGTTCGCTGATGCCGAGCCGTTCGCCCAGTACCGCATAGGGCCGCGGCGCGAGCGGAAAATCCGTCTGGATGATGTCGAGCAGACGTTTGTCTGTGTTGTCCATAGGCGAACTTATCTCCCGGACTCCGTTGTTTCCCTGGCCGGTTCATAGGCGCATAAGGGTTCCGGCCCCATGTGGTCGCCGTCCATGCTGTAGGCGCGGGCGCGGCAGCCGCCGCAGACCTTGTGGTATTCGCACGCCCCGCATTTGCCTTTATAGGCGGATTGCGTGCGGAACTGCGTAAAATGCGGCGAACTGCGCCATATTTCCGGAAAAGGCTTTGTACGCACATTACCGCAGTCCAGTTCCAGGTACCCGCAGGCTTGCACTCGCCCCACATGGCTGATGAAACAAAAACCCGTGCCGCCCAGGCAGCCGCGCGTCATGGCGTCCATGCCGAAGTTCTCCGCTGTGACGCTGACGCCTTCTGCACGGGCGCGCTGACGCATGATGCGGTAATAGTGCGGCGCACAGGTAGCCTTGAGGTGCATGGCGCTGTGCTTGCGGAAATCATAGAACCAGTGCAGAACGTCTTCATATTCTTCAGCGGTGATGACCTGGTCCGCAAGTCCGGCGGCCCGGCCCATGGGCACGAGCAAAAAGATGTGCCAGGCCTTGGCGCCGATGCGTTCGCACAGTTCGAAGATGCGTTTGAAGCTGGTCAGATTGTCGCGCGTGACCGTGGTGTTGATCTGGAATTCCAGCCCGGCCTGTTTCAGATGGCCGATGCCGCGCATGGAAGCGTCAAACGCGCCATGCACGCCGCGAAAAGCGTCGTGGCCGACGGCATCGGCCCCGTCGATGGAAATGGAGCAGCGCTGTACGCCGGACTCTTTGAGGCGCACAGCGCTGGGCGTATTGATCAGCGTGCCGTTGGGCGAAAACACGCAACGCAGTCCCTTACCCGTGGCATAGGCTACCAA
>Ga0123357_10007936_pt1 | contig 13203 bp, 6 predicted proteins | sample TergutEmb28metaG_FD_89873 | JGI IMG/M metagenome (GOLD analysis project Ga0123357, IMG submission 89873) | Embiratermes neotenicus P4 segment gut microbial communities from Petit-Saut dam, French Guiana - Emb289 P4 | ecosystem: Host-associated > Arthropoda: Insects > Digestive system > Gut ...
GGGTGGGGTGGCTGTGCGTTTTTTTTCTCCCTTCATCTTTAATTTTTTTTTGTGTTTTTAATTTTTTTTTTGTGTTTTTTTTTTTTTTTTTTTTTCTCTCCCCCAGGCTGCGGCAGTGTACAGTGTCCAAAATTTTATTCATGGCTCTCTTATCAGAGCTTCCTTTTTCTGGAAAGAGAAGGTGGCAGAAATTGCAAAGAAAAACACATGACACTAAGGCCATCTAGTCTACTTTTTCTGGCAGTATATACCATTGTGTACCACATATTATGAGTGACTCAAGTTTCGAAATTATTGTAATGGCAGAGGTATTTTCAAAAGTTTGGGAGATACTAGCAAGGTTCTTTTCATTTTATGAATTTCAGGTTGATATACAGGCAGAAGACTCTTCCTGTAGTTCATCTCATTTGACATTACTGCTTATCTTTTATTTCAGTTCACTAACTGCATTACTGGGACTATAACAAACTGCAGTTTTGCTCTTGGTAGCAACTTTTATAACATTTCCAACTCAGCAGACACATTAACTTGCAATTAAGGCTGCACCATATCCCCTGTTCTGCCACATTCAGTACCATTGTAGTAATGAGGGGTTTGAGACATACCATTCCACAGAAGTGGACGTCTTGTGAATGGATTTGTATAATATATTATGTACTGCCAATACACAACATACATCAAGACAAGATGCAATAATTACAATTAGGTTATATTTGGCTACATGTTTCGGCCGTAACCGGCCATCTTCAGGCCAACTAAGAACAATATTAAGGTACAGTAAAAGCAATATACTATTTTTACTGTACCTTAATATTGTTCTTAGTTGGCCTGAAGGTGGCCGGTTATGGCTGAAACATGTAGCCAAATATAACCTAATTGTAATTATTGCATCTTGTCTTGATGCATGTTGTGTATTGATGGTACATAATGTAATATACAAATTTGGTATACACAACGGGATGGCCTCTCTCAAAAATTATGAATGGATGCTAATTTCTTGAAGAGTAATCTGAAAGAAATTTGTATGAACAAGGAATAAGTTTAAATTAAACTTCTGTGTAATTTATTTTAGGTTACTATCTGGGAACTTAAATAAGATAAATGGAAATCCCATCCTGTTACCAATTAAATCCTTATCTTTGTTAACACTTTAGGGCTCTGGCTCATGAAGCTTGGAGTCTCTGTCATCTAGTCATATAGTATCTGAAAGACAAATCATATAGTGCCTGAAACATGGTGTCACAGTTCTGAACTGGTTTCATAAATAGGAATACCGTATATTCTCAAATCTAATCCGCACCCTTTTTACAATTTCAGAAGGGTAAAAAATCAGATGCGGATTAGAATCACATGTGGATTAGATTCGCGGTCGTGAGCTGGATTTTGGAAAAATGATAGAGCCGCTGTACGTGGCGTAAGAACAATACAATACAATAATTTATTATTTTATTTATTATTTATAATATTATATATTGTATAATATTTATAATTTATTATTCATCGGACTTGCCGTCATCACTCATAACTGAATCGTTACACACAGCGCGTTAATCGGATTACGGTTAAAGCATTGGTAATATCCAGTATTATTCAATCAGTCTGCCTTTTAGGCAAGGGGCGTTTGAAGGAAAGGTGTGGATTAGAACCGCGAATTAACTTCTTTTCGTTTAAGAAATCGGCAAAAACTAGTGTGGATTAGATTAAAAAATATACGGTATTATGGTTCCCAATGTCAGTGGGTTAAGATAAGATCCTTCTGATTTATGCCATATTAAGTGATTATCGCAATGTTTTCCACAAAAGACGTACATTGTACATTAAATAATCCTTCCATAGGCATTCTGAGCAACATAAATGTTAATGAACAAATGAGACAGCACACAGATGGTAATAATGTCCTTATATTCAGATTTAAAAATGAGCATTGAGAAGTGATGGGGATGATAATGACTGAGAGGGGCCCTTTCAGCACTTGGGTGGGGCACTCTTCTGGGATGACACTGTTAACTGGGTTAAAATGCTGATGCTTGTTCTATCATGAAACTACACATTTGTATCTATGTGCAAGTACAGTACTGCACTTACATTTCATTTATCATCTCTCTCTACCCAAACTAAAAGCTAACTATGGTCTGATGGATATGCGAGGATATGGTGCTCCTTACTGTTATCTTATTTCTCAATGTTCTTTGTTAAAGTATTCTGTTTTCCTTTGTGGTTTAACTGTAATTAGTTTCATATTTTTTAATACATGCATTATGTGTATGGTTGATTATATATACTGACAAATGTACATACAATACATAAAATATTGCAAATTATCTATACATGTAACCTTCCCTACATGTTTTTGTGAGTATTTGCATCCTCAGCGAGATTATGACACAAAGGAATTTAAGCAAACTTGAAGTTAAACAATCATGAATTATATATAATACATAAAAAGATGTAAAAACAGCTACAGATGTTACAGATTGAACATTGTAAACAATGGCATAGTAAAGAATTTTTAACTTTGGGTAAATGAGCAGCACAATGTTTATACTGTTGCTTCTGGAGATGTTTCCATCTTTTTATGCATCATACATAATTTATGATTTTTTAACTCTATTCTTTTCTATAATTCGTTTATGTCATTGTCTACCTGAAGATGGTGAACATTTGTTAAAGTCTGTTGTTGAACTTATTTACAGCTTTAGAAAATTTGTAATGTATATATTAGATGTGCATTTGTTTGTATATGTATAATTAATCACAATTGTGATTGGTTTAGTTTCATTAGGTTATTATTAGTTTGTAAAGTGTGTATGCTTACAATTTTATACATATGTCATTAGACAGGTGCTAATACTTGCCACTTGAAAACCTTGATTAGGCAAAGTCTGTGATAGAGAATGGTTCTAATTTCTATTGCCTTGTATTCACAATTTGAAGCAAATGGCATATAAATTAACTCTGAGCAGCCAGTATATGGTACAATGGCAAAAACAGGGCAGGGGGAAATATTAACAATATTCATTTCAGGTGTTTATGAAAACGCATCGTACCATACATCTAAGTTTTTACGAAGATAAGTAATTTCATCGTAATCCTGTAATATGTGCTGTGGGTTGCTAGTAGCCCAGTTGCAGTCGTTGTAATGTGCCTGTACTAGGTATTTTAGAGAAAATTGTATGTATGTATGTATGTACAAGTGTGTATGCATGTGTTTATGTTATTATGAATAGGATTAAAAAGTTACGAACATCCCTGTCCACCGCAGATGAAATAAGAGGAGAGGAAAACGGATGCTACCTCTTACCACAGTTTTGCTGCACACTTCTTAACAGATATTCTACTTCTGTGTGTTTACTTGTGTATTCTTAAAATCTTTTATCATAACTCATATATTAAAGTACCAGTTTTGAACCTTAGCAACTTGAAGACCAAAGGACACATAAATGTATTTTATATTCATGGGTTCGTGCATCATGAATCAGATTTAATAACTGTCCAACAAGATGCGACTGCATTCAGTTTATTATACTTCTATAGACAGCTCTACATGTTTCAGGTATTAACACTCATCATCAGGAGCTTGTACAACTGTAATTACAGCTTCTGGTATTGATTAACCGGATCTACCACCATCCACTATCATTGCTGAATTGGAACTCAACAATGAGAGTGGATGGTAGTAGACCCAGCTGACCAGTGCCAGTAGCTGTATTTACAGTTGTACGAGCTCCTGATGATGGGTGTCAATGCCTGAAATTTATAGAGCTACCTACATAAATATAGTAAACTGAATACATTTGCATCTTGTTGGACAATTATTAAATTTGACACATAAATATATAAATGTAAACATATACTTAATATTTTAATACAGTTAGCAGCAACTGTCTAACACGTATGATGTGATATACATGATATACTAAGTTTTGTTCAGTTATTAGTTAGTGGTTCTCACTGCCTTGTCATTTTGTACCAGAAATTGGCTTGCCTAAATTGAAATTTAAAACATTAGTCAATAAAAAAATGATCCATTTACATACACAGACATTGAATGCTTCATTTACTCTTATGCTTCACACAAAGAAATTCTGGGCTTTATTCTAGAGAGAATAAACCAGATCAAATTTTCTTTCAGTACAAATGCAGGTTAACCTGTTTGTACTTTATCTGGTGAAAAAATGGTAACAGTAATGATCAAGTGGTTTAATTTTGTTGAGGCCTAGATAAAAGTTGCAGCACATCTTTTCAGTATGTTGTGGTAACTTTACAGGGTGATAAAGGTGATAAGGGAGAACGTGGCCTGACGACGACACTAAACGGTGATCAGTTTCCAACAGGAATCATTGAAGGGCCACCAGGTCCTCCTGGACCACCAGGTAGGTAACAATACCTGTTTCATTAAGAGAAGAATGGAATTTGTGCTGTTACCAGTGTGAATTATAAGGAGCAGTCAGAAAGTAATGCCTATTATTTTTTATTACATGTTATTTACAGTTGGAACATTTGAATATTTCACATGACTTTACTACAACGCTACTTAGAGCAGGGCTATTTCTCAGTGTAATATCAATCTTTGTTGACATTTGTTTTCCACCTTTGAACAAGAACATGTCTTCATACCCAGAAATAGTTTGCTCTCCCTTGTCTGCAGCCGCTGGTGGGCGGCATTCTACAGTGCCCCTCATTGGCATAATGATATAATCATTGGCATTTTTCAAAGGACCAAGCAGTTGATAATCTGATGGCAAACGGTCAGGTATGCCAAGTGGATGTGACACCACTTTCCGTACAAAATGTATGATAGTCCCTCTTGTTTGGGAATGACGAAGATATTTTTGTGTACTTGATGCCTATGGGGACAACACTGTATTCTGACTGCTGTGTTGACAAACTGAGAAGTCTGAATGCTTGCCTTCTTTGAGTACATCCCACAAGAAACATGTCTGACAGTTTGCTTCTCCATGACAACACTAAGCCGCCCACAAGCATGCGCACCGCAGGGGCCATCACAAAGTGTGGGTGGACTGAGTCGTCTCTGCCACCATACAGGCCTGACTTATCACAATTAGATTATCACTTACCTGGTAAATAAGGGAAATATTTTCCCTGTCCACACCACGAAGGTATATGGGAGGAGCAGAGGTGTAGACCCACTCCTTCTTAAGCCTCTGCTTGAGATGGAGTCAAGTGGCTAACTCATGCCTCGGCCTCTTTACCCACACGAAAGACCTCGGTACCCACTGAGTAGGAGGCTCAGTGGGCTGCAGACCTTTGAAAAAAGGGCTGTGAGAACACCATTATACCAGTGATGTGACACTGCAGAATGCAATGTTCCAGTGGCTACAGAGTAGGGAGAGCGACTTTTACCAGGCAGGAATACATGCTCTTCTTCAAAGTTGAAGAATACTGTAGGTGGTTGCAAAACACTGTCCATCCAAAATGTACGATGGTCTCTGTGGTGCACACAGTTGTGTGCAGTGGAGCAGCAACACTCCAGACTTTTTTGCTGTGGGATGAACTCTGAAGAAGGTGAGGTGCTTGAATATGGAAGTCAGAGTTCAGTTTTGTCCCCATTGGTAAGATGTGCACAAGAATGTAATTCTTCTTCTTCTTCTTCATCATCTTCTTCTTCTTCTTCTTCTTCTTCTTCTTCTTCTTCTTCTTCTTCTTCTTCTTCTTCTTCTCCTCCTCCTCCTCCTCCTCCTCCTACTTCTCCTTCTCCTTTTCCTTCTTCTCCTTCTTCTTTTTCTTCTTCTTCCTCCTCCTCCTCCTCCTCCTTCTCCTCCTCCATTGGCACTACAGCCCACTGTAGGCTTTGACCTGTCGAACAATGACCTTCCATTTTTTCCTGTCTGCCACCAACTCTCTCCATCTTCTCACTTTCAGCACTTGAAGATCTCTTTATACTTCCTCTTTCCATCTTTTCCTGGGTCTTCCCCTTCTTCTCATCCCTTCTGGTTCTTGAGTGAAGATCTTTTTGGGCATCCTGTCCTCCTTCATTCTCACTAGGTGACCTAACCAGCTTATCCTTTGCCCTTTTATCCATTTAATATATTTTCTCCTTTGCTCATCTCTTCTAGTTCTCGATTTGTCTGACTTTTCCAAGAATAATGCCATTATCGTCCCAAAAAGAGATGCCATCATGAATGTTGGATGGCTAATGTTGTCATATCCAGCCTGAAGTCCTGACCATTTACCATCAGATTATCACCTGCTTGGTCCGTTGAATAATGCCAGTGAGAACATCATGACCCCAGTGATGGGGCAGTGTAGAATGTTGTGCACCAGTGGCTACAGAAGAGAGAGCACAACCTTTTTTGGGTGGAAACACACACTTTTGTTCAAAGGGGGAAAAGAGAATGTAGACAAAGATGGTGACTACCTTGAAAACTAACAGTGCCTTCAGCAATGTTGTAGTGAAGTTCTTTGAAATTTTCACATGTTCAACTTGTAAACAGCATGAGGTAACAAATAGGAGACTTTATTTCCTGGCTGCCCCATGTATAATGATGGACTGTAACTGAGAATGTCTTAACTTCTCACATTATTGTTTTATTCCTTGAAGGTGTGATAGCTTCTTCATGTGAAACAGCCACTAAATAATGACATTATTTGCTATCAGCCTTTGAGGGAATGAGGATTAAGGTTTCTCAATAGCTGTTACTCTTGGCAAAGACGGAAGGAATTTTACCGTCATTCGTAACATCTTAAATCAATCAATTATTCATACTGCTCATGTTTTTTTTTTTTTTATCAATTCGTATGATACAGTACATCCGTGGATAGTGTGTTGTTTAAAGATGTGATCAAACCATCTCAAATAAAATACATGTCGTTAGTTGGAACTACCATCAAACTGTTTAAAAGTTTATTTGTAGGAATCTAAATAATTTTGTATCATTCTGAGATGGCTACATTTACCAAAACTTTGAGAAGCACTGTTTATAGAGCAAGACGAAATAGTGACTTGATCTCAATGTAAATAAACTTTGGGGTTGTGCAACTATGGAAGTGAATCCCAGTATAATTTAAATTTCATTGATTTTTAACAGTATGTCTGTATAACAAATCTAAACAAGGGAATCAAAACCTCAGTCTGTGGTCAGTACACTATTCTCTTTAAAACAGCAGTGACACCCTTGAATTTAAATACTTCTTACAAACGTAAATATGCACACGGTGTATGACACAGTATGCAACTTCTGCAGTTGTTGTAGTATGTATAGGGAACAAGAGCACATATCACAAGCACACCATTAGGAAAGGTGGGTTCCACTGACAAAGCGTTGTGTGATGTTTCACAAGGACCAGAAGGCCTGAGAGGTGAGAAGGGAGAGATGGGTCCCACTGGACCACCAGGAATGCCTGGAGAGAAGGGGGCAAGAGGCAAACGGGGCAAGAGGGTAAGCATATATGTGAGGGTAGGGGATCAGTTTGCTATGGCCGTCAGGTGTCATTCATATGGCTTCCGGCATGGAATTAGAAACAGAAGATAAAAGTAGAGACATGGACAAATATGTAGGTTGAATTACTTTTTTCATATACAACATACAAACTGGCCTTAAAAACAAATGAGAATAGAAGGTGGAAGTTAAAACATTTCATACCGGGCACTTGTGGTTCTGGCCTCCTCTGTTCAGGCACTTGGTGTACCTCGTTGTCATGGTCATCATAATGACATGATGGTGAAGCACCTAAGATAATCTACATGATAACCTTTTAACTTGGTTGTCCTGACATGCTCAATCGGGTAGGTCGGCTTTTCTCAACCACCGGGCCATGGCCTGGTACCAGGCCCTGGCATCAATTATACTGGGTCATGAGAGATTCTCCTGGAATTGATAACCAATTTAAATGTAATTTTATATTTGTCAACATGCCACACCATACACTTAAGTGTACTAATATTCTTTATGATTATGCCATAATTAATTATTAATACTTATGTTCGTTTAATGTATGAACTTAAAAAAAATTGGAAAGGTACTGACGAATAAATCTGTTGGGACCGGGCCCTTGTCTTATGAAAAAAGAATTTACCGTGCGGCGGTCTCACAAAGGTTAAGAAACACTGGGTTAGGTGATCCTCTTTCACGAAACAGGTGTGGTTCACTGAATCAAATACAATTTTAGTTATTTCTTTTTTATTCATGTTTTATTTATTCATTTTATTCTTGATATAAAATAATGGTGTGCTATATCCAGTTAAACAACTAGATCATTTTCTAGGAAAATGACACAGTCACTTCTCTGTACTCCCTCAAACCACTCTCATATGCAACTCACTTCCTTACTAGACTGCTAACGTCTGTTGTCCACTGCTAACCATTTCGCCATTTAAATCTCTCCCCGTACAACCCCTCGTACCTATCACTGATAGTACTGAAGAAACGTTGACAGATAAACCTACAATGCATGGCCATGAACCGTCCATAACTGATGCCAGCAAACCAATAAACAACTATACTAAAATGATTGACTACAATAAGAAATGTGTTTGTAATCACATTTTTGACTCATGGAATGCCCTCTGTACTGTTCATGTAGATACTTTATGCTAAAACTCTCAAAACTAAAAGACATGATTCTTTTTGTGTTTATTTAATAACGCTCTTCCAGCTGCATAGGTGTTCACCATACTTTCAGATTTTTGCTGAAATCTCAGGAGTGTATAAACTCTCCCATTTCCTGAACTGCTTTGATACAGAAGCTTATCAACAATAGTAACACATTGGTTCTTCTTCATTAAAAAGCTATTTCACTAACAGAATGAAAAGCTACTTTGTAGCATCTGTTTTAGATACATTCCAATTACACTTTCCAATTTCAAGCATAGATAGATTACCTTGAATCTTATGTTTATTGGACCGTGCATCATTGTGATAGTTGAAGAATAAAAGACCAACTTGATGCCATGTGCTATTTTATTTCACTTCCTATGTGCTCAGCATGTTTCAGACATTAATATATCCATCATCGGGAGCTTGCGACTATTCTGTTGAATTACCACATTGGTTGTATTGTTCTTGGTTCAGTGTGTGTTTGAGTTTCGGTGTGGTTGGGTTGGAGTGGTATCTGTGTTGCAGCCTGAAGCACGGATACCACTCCAACCCAACCACACCGAAACTCCAACACACATCGAACCAAGAACAATACGACCAATGTGGTAATTCGACAGAATAGTCGCAAGCTTCTGATGATGGATATATTAATGTCCGAAACATGTTGAGCATGTAAGAAGTGAAATAAAATAGCAAATTACATCAAGTTGGTCTTTTATTCTTGAACTATAGATTACCTTGATTAACAGATGCATATGAGATAGTTGCTATATGCAGTTATAGTGTCATCACTTGTACAAAGGGAAGCTTTTCACTGACAGTTATTGGGTAACTGTATGCTGACCCTTGGAAACAAGTAACAGTTTAAAACCAAAGTTGTTTGGATAAATATATGTAAACAGATTTAAACTGATGCATATGGTGTTCCAGTGCACAATACAATCAAATAGTGTAATGTGATGTCAGAGCATTAAAATTACAGTTCTTCAACTGGTCGTATTAGGCTGGTTGAGTGACAAACTCGCCTTGTAAGTGAAACCAACTTGGTGCACAATATTCTCAGTATATTTTGTCAATTTTATTTATAACCTCTACATGTTTCAGACCTCTCCAGGTCCATTCTCAGAAGGAATGACTATTTATTTAACACTTGGCATTTTGTTATTTTGTATAGCTAGCTGTCTGGTGTGCAGGATGGAATGAAGTTTCATTCCATCCTGCACACAAGACAGCTAGCTATACAGAATAACAAAATGCCAAGTGTCATATAAATACAGTTATTCCTCCTGATGACAGACCTGGAGAGGTCCGAAACATGTAGAGGTCATAAATAAAATAGACGAAATATACTGAGAATATTGTGCACCAAGTTGGTTTCATTTACAAGATTATATAGAGATGCACGCTCAACAGAATATAAAGTTTAGCAAACTCACTTCATTGTCAGAAGCTCACCATTTTGGCCCTGAAATTTTATGAGACAATGTGAAATAAACCAGTACAGATCAAAATAAAAATTGCCAGTAACCAACTCCATACTCTTCCAGATAAAAAAGCCCCCTGCCTCCCCCTACATGTCAAACATTACCTGCCGCCACGTTCCATTCTCCCAGAGAGATATTACCAAAAGATGGAATAGAACATCTTGTCTGGACCTAAGGTAGTATGTACAAGATTGATTCCATAAAAATGAACCCAGTCACCAGAAACCAATCAACACTCTGTAATTTCTCTTGTTCCCAGCGATGTCATACCATGCATGTCCACTACAGAAAAGTGAAGTAGGAAAAGGACTGGGTGGCCTTTAGAAAGCACAACATTCTAAGAGCCAATCCAATGTCCTAGATAACTCATTATTACAAACCCAAATTTTAATTACAGTATGTTGTAAATTAAATTAAATTTATCTGTAACTAAATAATATATGCTGTATTGTAATGTTTGTGGTTTTAAATCAAAAGCAGGCATTCTGATCTTAAGCCATTATTTCAGACAGAGATCTGTGTGATTCATGTTTAGTTTGTGATGTGATGCCACCTTCTTTTGTCATACTCTGTACAATGTAAGAGAACGGGCTGAACAGCTGTGGAGTCAGAGTTCAGTTCTTGGCAGAAGCAGGAGATTTTTCTTTTGCACACTCTGTTCAACAAAAATCAAGCAACATGATATTCATACGTCCCACTCAGGCAGTGACATGACGTACAGTTGCCATCATAATTCGAGTTGTTTTACTTTCCCCATATTTATGCATTCGTGGCGTTTCTCTGTCTCACATTCATTACAATCAATCACACTGCGTGTATATTAACCAAAGACACCAACACATTTGCTTAATTTGAAGTTTAAACATGAATTAAATGTCATCAATTTTCCAAGGCGTGTGGCTTGCTAGCTCTGCTTCCATAGATGGATGTTGCGAAAGGGTGGTTGTTTGCCGCACGCAGAGGTAGCTGAGCGCATTAACGCAGAAACAAACTCCCTTGGTTCGATTCCCAGTGTCAGCATAAAATTTTTTCTTTTTGAATATGTTTTATACTTACAAACACTCAATAGAATTATGCAGTAACACATCCATTATTTAATTATATGTTTCAAAGGTTATCTTTCCTCCATTGGCAGGGTTAGAAATGAGAGTGACGAAGATATTTCTGTTATTTTTTTTTCTATGTTCACGGACATTCTGATTTAGAGGGTTCGTGTTTGAATGGGACTAAAACTAGGCATGTGAATCTTGTTGTTACTTGTGGACCATAGTGGGTCAAGAGATCTGACATTGGGCTTCACAATTTGAAACATTTACAGACAGGAATTGTTCAGCATATGACGCATGTGCTGGGGAGGTGTGGACTGAGGGAGGTTTCACTCTCGCCATGTTTCAGGGACGGGGTGTGGGGAGTGAAGTACTGTTGGGACAGGTGCATCACGATTTTAGCTTTTGAAACAAGTTCATAATTCTTCTTCCGTGTGGCCTTCTAGTAGACAATAACACATTTTCAGAAATTTTCTAACCATCAATGCACCTGTAAATATTTTCTTCTTATATTTTTCTGATCACTCTGATGACATCTGTGGTCATTAGCCAAAACATTTAGCTGGTTTCATCTGTAAAATGCAGTTGTGTTTAGACTGAGTATACATTTGCATCTCTTATGATTCTGTGAACACAATGGGGATGAATCACCTAAATATTATAACCTAATTAATTCTAGTGATTTGAAATACTGTCAGATTAGAAAAATTCTGGCTTTGTTAAAAAGTCACTACTGCCTTGCATCATGTTACTTATCCTGGAGGGGAGGCACAGCCACCTTAGAGTGTCAGGTAATTGATACTTTATTAGTTGAATGTCCTAACAACCTGGCAAAGTGTAGAGATCATTCCACAATGATTTATTTTGTCCATGTTAAATAGCATTGAATCAAAGTGAAAGGCCATTTCTTTGTACTCTGGTTTATCTTTATAAAATACTTCTTCAAATACATTTTAGTAAATTTAGCATATTGTACGATTAGAAGTAAGAAATTGATCTTGAAAGACAAGAACAACTGTCATGCTAAAGTAGGAAAAACCGGAGTACTTGCATTGTTAAGGTTCCAAAGGAACGCCTGCACAAAACTATAGGTGGTGTGCAGCAGACAATGAGATGCTGCAAGAAAGGAGAAGTACAGCATTAATGTGCAAGAAATTTTACAGTTCCACATTCAGTCATCCATGATAGTCTGAATCATAGCTGGACATTATTAAATGTACAGCTCTTTGTAGTCACTTTCAGATGTTACCTCGCTTGATAATGTTTATGCGTCATAACCTCTGGACTGCAAAGAGTGAAGTTTGTGTTCCTTTGGCCCCTTTTGTTAATTTATTTGCAACAAGGTCTTCAGTTGTATTTGAACCTAGAATTTGTAATTTGGATTCATACGTGTCTTCCATCAGACCATTATTTTCTGACACTACCACTACCATTACCATTGCTTTATTATTCTTATTATCATTACTACTACCACTGTTACTACTATTACTGTAACTTGACTGCAAGTGCGGGCCATCTTGTGGCAATTATTTCAGATAGCTCTCTTCAGAGTTTGGGTGAGTGATGTGTGTTCAATGTATGCATGTCATGTCCAAATGTTTTGTTGTGACACATTCCTTAATACCTTTACAGGCTACCTCTCTTGTTTACTTTCCACAGTTTGTGAACTCTGTCCATCACCTCTTTTCAAATATGCATGCAAGAGGCTTCAGAATTTCCTAAATTGTAACATACTTTTATTAATGTTTTCTTGAGAAGTTGGGGAAGTGTTGTACTATAAAACTCTAAAGTGAAACTATCAATAACAGTGCAGAAGATAAGGGCAGCACGCCACTTGTATAAATCTGGTATCATATCTGATATTTTGTACCGAAGAAAAGTTTCAGAACGCCCTGTAAATTAGAAGTAATTAACCATTTTGTATGTTGAAATTATTAATTATTAACTAATTATTAATATCACCTTGGACAGATATTAAAATATCCTGACAGGTTTTACTGAAGATCTCAAAATTGAGGTGAGTTAGATAGTTCAAGAATTGTTTCAAAATGTTACATTGAAAACAAAAAAACAACAGAAACAATGACGACAACAACAACAACAACAACAACAACA
>Ga0123357_10007937_pt1 | contig 13202 bp, 8 predicted proteins | sample TergutEmb28metaG_FD_89873 | JGI IMG/M metagenome (GOLD analysis project Ga0123357, IMG submission 89873) | Embiratermes neotenicus P4 segment gut microbial communities from Petit-Saut dam, French Guiana - Emb289 P4 | ecosystem: Host-associated > Arthropoda: Insects > Digestive system > Gut ...
CAAACTGCATTTTGAAGAGGAAAAAATGGAGAGTATATACCATGTTTAAAATATTCAGTATCTGTATTTGTTGAATAAATATATAAAATGCAACGTTTAGAGGTTAGCGGTGCGGTACGACCATTATAGTCGACATTAGGTGTCAAAAGGTTAACAAGAATGAGGTACAGGCACAAATAAGATGATCATAAAACAAAATGGCTCACCTGTGTAAGGGTAAGATAACACTTGTCAGTTAGAGGTGTATGAACCAATCTGGGGGCATTTCCTTGATATTCGTAGGTATATTCAAATTCAGCATCCACCATTCTGGCCACAGCCACACCATCCTTACGGATATAGAAACTAGGCAAAACAAATAGAGAAAATTACAGACATTAATTTTCTCTTAACTGTGTCATTTCTTTACAGAGTACTGTAAAATGTCATATATCACAGCACAGTACATCCATTTGTAAAATAATTAAGTATTTACTGAAATTCATGCAGATATTGTCTCAATTAGAAGTAACAGGAAACATTATCTGCAGTAAGCATCATGAATACTTCAGTCGTTTGTCACTGTGTACTCTAAATAGCAATGTGACTGAGATTTTTGTCTGAACAATAAAGCAATTTATTCAGTAAAAACACAACATATATTAGTAATCAACACTATAAACTAGCCAGGCTTATAGTGTTGACTACTAATATATGTTGTGTTTTGACTGAATAAATTGCTTTATCATTATACGACACAACGGGATGGCGCCTATAAAAAAAAATTGTCTGAGGCTAATGCGTAAGCTTGTACCAGGCTGTACCATACTAGACCTGTGGCACCAGACGTTGACTACAGTCGACACACAATGTAATGTTCAGAAAACCAAATGTCAACTAAAATCATTACAAAGAACATGTAAACTATGGTGAACATTTAAATTATGGATCTTTTTCAGAGTACCATAGTCACTTAAATCTGGCTTCACAGGATTAATATTAACATAAACAGCATAACTGAAACAATGTATGAGAATGGTCTAGATATGTTACATTTTAGATTTTTTCTTTCTTTCCTTCTTTTCCAGTTTTCTACTTGCCCCTTTTGAAAGGATTCGCATAAGACACTCAGAATACTGCATGTTTTCTATAACTTACCGCAGTTGCCTCTGCCAACTCCACTCCTGAGAAGATGAGACATTAACACCAATCAGGTGTTCCACAACACTCATATGATGGATTGTGTCTAGTAGCAGAGCTTTCAGTTTCAGTTCCAATTCCAATGAATCTCCATCTGCATCCCCTTCAGCCCATTCCAATTCTAGTTTAGTGTACACTTCCAGTTGTGACTGTTAACATTTAAATCAATTATAAAAGTTGTTCACTGATGTTAAACATAATATACTCATTGACTTACAAAATGTATTTTCCTATTCATAGCACAGTCACCAAAAAAACAGTGTCTATGAACTAATGCCAATAATTTTTGGGATGGCTTCCTGTGCAAAATGTCATGTGGGTAAATGTTCTGTTTGTATATTTTTATATGACAGGTGTCATTTATTTTGCATATGTAAACAGTGATGTAATACTTGAAGGGCTGTACCTTTAATGAAGACAGAAGACCTTCCAGATTATTAGAATGAATAGCTTTTTCAGATCTTTCAGTAAATGTTATGCTTTCAGCTAAACACAAAATCTGAGATGGATATTTCAAAGGATCAGCTCCAGAATTGGATTTCTGAATGTCACTTAGGCAATCAAGAAGAAGATGTTTCAGAGTTGCCTTCATTTCAGTTGCTAGATTATGCAGCCATTCCTGGAATTATAACGCATGGATGTAAAGAGGGAAGTCTAAATTAGTCTTCACCAAAGCATAAATGCTACTACAATACTTTCTTTGCACACTGGATTACATTCCATTATCTGATCAGAAAAATAGGACCAGAGTGTGTATCACCGCTCACACTGTAGCAATATCAAACATACTTTAGAAGGACAATAATATTAGCTAAATTTATCCCTTATAACACTAGATTCACTCCATAACTTGGCAGCAAAGCAAAACTGTCAATCAAAAGCACCACACAGTCACATAATTTCCAGTTCAGCAGAAGAGTGTACAAGTGTGTCAATATAGCCTAACTCTATGAAAGAAATTACAGACATAAGTAGGAACAACTTATGTCACTCAGTTCATCCAATCATCAAATCACCACCACCACCACCATCATGTATCTGTTTATTTGTTCGAAAGTAAACATGTTTCACTGCATTTGCTTCTCATAAAGGGCTGGCAACAAGAAGTCTGTACACATGATGCAGGCCCCAAGTCCTTTCATGAATCCCTTTTCAAACATCTTCCTGCTGAAAATGTTCACACTGTTATCCTTTGGAAAACTTCTTCACAGCAAGCCAGTGTACTTGTAGGGAAAAAAATGGGCAAGTTTCAAGCAAAAAAAAAAAATTGTGTATGTGAATTGTGCAGTACAAGAACATATGAAAATGAGTGCTACAAGATATTAATTAATAATTAATAACAACAGGACATAACACAGAAAAAAATGGATTGAGGTACTTCAGCCCTGTAAAAGAAATGTCAAGGTACAGAGCACTAAAAGAATAATGGAATGAAAAATGAAAGGCAAGAGATCAACTGAAGATGCCAAAACTCTTGTGTAGAGGAATATGGAATGTAGAGTTGGGAGTTCTAAGTTATGTATGCTACACTATAGGAAGACATATTGACATGCTTCTTCACAAATACTGATCCACAATTTATACATGAAGATGAATACACACAGGCAGTACTTTGCTTCTAATAACATGAAAAATATATTTCATGTGTCAAATGTCCTGTACTTCATAACTAAGATTTCAGAACACTTCACCTAAAGGACCATCTTACAGTCACAGCACTCCAGTCACACAGAAGTGAAGTTGAGATACATGGACCTACCTCAACCTTCTGAGTAACTCTGACATGTTTGTTAAGATGTACCACCTCTCCTTCAAGAGACTTCATAGCCGTAATGTTTTGGCCATCATCATCAAACACAACACTATGGATTCCAGCAAATAGTTTTTTGAGGTGAGCCTGGATCACTTGCTCTTTCATGGACTGGCCCAGTATTTCTAGTAGATCATCATCACCCAGGAAATAAAATCTTGGAAACACAGAACGTTTCTCCTACAAACATTGCAAGCATTCAAACTCATCCACATTTTGCCAGAATCTTACTGCAGAAGTTTAGTGTGGAAGTGTACAAGGCATCAGCAAGTCTTTACATACAGACACTGTCTAGTACTGGTCTTGGTAAATGATTTACACTGTATCATTTCAACATTCAAAGAGCTCAAATGTTAACAGGACTCCTGCAATGGCAATCATAATATAGTAACCTCTTTCAATATGTAGTTGAATCCGAAATTCAAAAACAGTATCACACAATGAAACAAATCTGAAATTTTAGGAAATATTCCCTTGCTCTTTACCCAGTCCACACTGGCAATCTAGGCTTCTAGAAATCATACAGCCTGAGTATTTAACAGCCCCCACACATACAAATCATTAATACTTTACTAGCTCCTTCGTTTTTTCAATCTAAAACTAAAATTGTGCACTGCACATCACAAAAATGTGTTATCTGTAGAGCAGTTAAGACATTACACTTCAAATCTGGTAAGTTTAATCTCACCAAACAACACAATGAGTCCATTTCAAACTCTCTGTTAGAGTCGTTAATTAAAAAACATGTTATTCATGATGGTGTTGTGTGCGTAAGTTGACAGCAAGACACACAAGATAAACTAACACACTGACAGTAACAGTGAATGAAAATACGTTAATTCACACTGTAGTTTTCTGGGTTATGAAACCATGTAGTCTGGTATGTGCATGCATGTGCTACTCTGCCAGTATGTTTGGTATGTTCTTCTGAAATATGCGTAACCATCTACTAATCTAGAAGGTAAAATAATCCACAAGATCGTAACATATATCTTCCCCTCTGCAAAACTTAAATTTCAAAAACTGTAGCTTGACTCATGTTTCTTCAGAATTGTTCAACTTTTGAAGACTGATATTCACCTAAATAACTATAAAAATCAGTTCCTCCCTCACAGAAAACAAACTCTGTGTCTATTACAAAGACCAAACCATTATTACTATAGAGGGAATAGATCAGTGGTTGCGGTGAGAAACACGTGCAACCTATAAAAACATTCTGTGGCAAAATGCACAATTTTGTACTGCAACAGCAGATGGTATAAAGCTATCATTTTGATTCAAATGGTTAATGTACAATATTTCACACAGTTATATTTGACAGGCACCTAAATTACAGGTTTTGGCATATTTAAATACAATCATAAAGAGCAAAACATGAAGTTGGCAGAGCATTATATGTTACAAGGTGTCATCTAAAAATCAATATACCATTAAACACATGATATGTTGGATGATATATTGATCGTGACAACATGCATGGTATGAATAACATAAAATTTGTCATCTAAAAGTCTGAGCCTTAATGCATATCTCAGATACACTGCACCATGCTGGAATCCTGTTATGAGGAACTTTTCCTGATATAGCTACATGTTTAGGCATGTTTATAGCTCATTCCATTACTTCAGTTGCTTGTGATCAGCACTTAAAATCACAGTGCTTTTATCTTGTATTCTTTCAGCAGTGTCATAGGGTACTGAACAACATGTGGGCACTATACTTCATAAGAATATATGAATTACATCTTAGAAAACTATTTGTTACAAAAAAGAATAGTGGAAGACATATACATGATGTGTTACCACTAGCAAAAATACTTACTTCAAGGAAATCATTGAGGCTCTTTTGACATCGAGACAACTGGTCCAGAAGTGTGTGCAGAATCTGGTGAAGATTGCTAATTCTGCACAAGGACACAACTTTACTCTCTTGAGCAACATCTCTCATAATGGAGCGAAAATCTTGGTCCACTCTTCTGAATCTGGTCTGGTCCTGTGACAATGTTCCAGCACCAAATATCGGCTCAAGATACACCCACCTGAAATTACAGCAAGGTAAACTGCATACATCTGAAAAACAAGTAAAGTTAAAAACAAAGCTTTACAAAATAACCATAAACTATAAAACCAAATTCATACTAAAGTTAAATTAGGATAACATGAGCTGTGCCCTAATGTACACACTAGATAGTGGAGAGACAAATGAATCAGTTAAATAAACTGAGTCTGAAGATGCAAATACTGATACTCACTTTCGTTGTATCTGATTCAGGTTATGTATATACTCATCCAGATCAGCCAGCCTTGTTTCCCAAATTGAAGCTCTATCAGCAAAACTCTCATAGTTTGGAGAATTCTTAATTGATTGAAGCAAACACTGATTGTCACCAACCTGGGAAATTTAAAATTAAATAGCACAAATACACATACAAAAGAGCACTTTTGTATCTTAAGTTGCTCCATTTACTTCACAGCACATAAAATAATCTACAATTAAAAGTGAAATTCAGAAACTTTACATGACATGTTCTTCCCTCAGTTTATACCTTGTTCAGAATATCTTTGAAGTCCTTGATAAGCATTACAGTCAGTCCTTGTGAATCCTTATGTTCAGTGAGCACAAACTTAGCTTCTACTTCCCAGATGTCCAGCTCCCCTAGAGCCTGCCTGATCACTATCTCACTAGATGCACGAGCATTCAAATCCTAGAACAAACCCAGGAATAGAAGTAGGCAAATTGAACTACAGCAAAATTCTGTTAATTTCATTCAAACAGGGCAGGACAGGACAGGTGCCAAATTATTGAATACTCTGGGATATGAGACAGTACCTAGGACCTTACAGGTTAATTATTTGTTACTGCTCCTATACTTGGGCCATAAAACTAATCAGAGCAGTATTCCATCTGGATATATCCATCTGTTGGTTCAGGGGTCATCAGAGACTTCTTCTGTGGTTTATGGAGTCTTCATAGATGAAGAAGTTGATGGTGTAGGAGGTAAGGAGTCAGGAGATACCACAACAGTTGATATACATACACTCCTAGAGGCATTTTTAAACATGTCCCTGGGATCTGCCGGTTTCACTGAAGAAGCTTTTTTCTGGTAAAAAACAAAACTTTGTTGAGTAAAAATAATTTTGCTGTATATGCAATTGCAGCTCATAACACAGATTCTAATATTAATTTAGTGTTTACTGGGAAAATACACACAAAGATTTGCTATCTCTCTACGTCCCTTTTTATATATTACAACAGATATTTTTGCTGATGTTATCCAGTTTCATGTAAAATATTGCTGAACTAAACAGCTTCCCACTTAAGAACACACATTTTCTACCTCCACCTTCACTTATACAGATTCTTGCATCCTCATGAACAGAGTATGATACAACTTCCTGTCTCTCATATCTGTTTAAGGCCCTTATGAAACTTTAAAACAATATATTCATAATTCATACTTCATTCACCTGCCTATGAAGATGGAACCGATAGTGAGTTCCGAAACGTCGGCAATTAGAACTCAGACGCCGGGGAATTACCCAAAAAGGAATAATTTACAATATATTCATAATAGTACACCTCATTCACAAGTCAATAATTAGCCACATTTATTAATAACACTTTCATGCCAGCTGCAAAAAGAAATTATAAAAATATAAACATTTTATTTATTTATTTTATTTATTTAGTTATAACTGTGTAAAGACAATCATGTTCATTATACAATAAACATGATTGTCTTTACACAGTTATAACTAAATAAATTAAATAGATAAATAAATAAAATGTTCATATTTTTATCCAGTTTTTCTGTTAATCTTCTGAGGTCGTTAGGTCTATTATACATCTCTATACATTTGCTCTACTAAACAGTTGTGTTTCCAATTTGATCCCACATCTTTTGTGTATAATTTTTTACCTTTAAAGCCAAATTACTTGTTCACTTGTTGTATGTGTGCCACCTCTAGTCATTCTCTGCAAGATAAACTACTCATACCTATTTTATCCTGTCTACTGCATGGATTAAATATTCAGTATTTATTTTGAATCACTTGAGTATAAGTCCCAACTCAGGTTAACTCTTATTCCTTATACATCTCTATTCCAATGTGAAGTACATATTTTTCCAAATGAATGCTTTACTATTCTACATTAAACACAGGTTTTGAACTGCAAGCATTGCTGACACATACCTAGCAGCAAACCAAGCTCTCTGATTTAAATCTCATATACAATATTTCTGAAATAACTTGAACTCCATTATTTCAAATACTCTGTCACTTAAATCTCAAGTAAAGCACAGGTTGTATTTGACTGATAAACTACCAACTACCATCCAGATCCATTCAAAGGTTCAAGAGTCATGTGTTGACCTCAAACAAAAAATGTACATAAACTACATGAAAATTAGCAAAAACTCTAAATTAATAAATTTTAAATTGGTATTCCACCATAACAGGAATACATTCTTACCTGAAGAGCATTAGCATTAGCAGCAATCCTCTCCTTCACATCTAGAAAGTCAGCAAATGTAAGCAATTCAACTGACTTACTAGGAATTCCAAGAATTCCAAACATTTCAAGCCAATGTTTCTCACTGAACATTTCTCCACGCACATACTTCAGTAGTGGCAGGATCACCTAAATGAATACCACAATATATTTCTCTGTTAATGTAATATGAAACTGTAGGTACTAGCGCAATTATATGTCTGAAAAACATAATTTAGTTTTGAACTAAATTGTTTGCAGTTTCACAGCTCAGCATTGCAAAATGAACAAAACTCACCATCAGGATTAAAGGATTAACTGTTTGCTGTACCACCATATTTTCATATCTCACACCTAATGGACGTAATAGTATAATGCAAGTAAGGGTAAAAATATGCTTCTTGCTCAATATATTGAAAGTTTCAATGCCAAAACTTGACTGACTGATCAAAACACAAAATGTGTAAATGACAGTAGTTCACACCCACTCTGTCTCTCCCACTCAAGTAAACCAGCGCTGATAATGTCTTCTCCAGCTACCAGACTTCATATGCACATAACATAGTGTTACACTTACACATAGAATTTATGAGCACAAGTATACAGTTAATGTATAAACAGTTTCATTTACATACTAAAATGATTACCACTCGAATACCACTCCCCTGATTATATTTTATAATGTAATTTACCACGTTTAATACTAGTGTTGTGATGTGTTTATTAACATGTGTATTGTAGATAATAATTAAGTGTAAGGTACAAATTATGTCTTCAATTCTCTCACAAAGCATAGGAAAATATGAGCTTGATAACACAAGGCTACTTGGTTGCATGTTACATCAACTTAATGCTGCAAACTGACTCTCTAGCCCATTACTGCAATGTCTCTCATATACAGCAGGTCACAGCCATCGCAGATGTTTCTGTTGAGCAATGAGAGTACTTTGCCATATTTCTGCAATGTCCATGTGTGTCATGGAAACAAATGTTGTTGAAAGTTTTGTAAAAAAAAAATAGCCCACCTCAACTTTAATATACAAAAGAACAAGTTAAAGAGTAGTTGAAAAATATCAAATCACAGGTTGTGCTGGTCAACAGTAAAACTTAAAACTTTAACTAGACAAGAACTGCCTGAAATTGTTATTTGTTTAAGTTTATGCACTGACAATAATTCCAGGTAGCCTTTTTAAATACTAGTTTATTTTTAGAAGACAATGTAAACATTTATTACACATAATGACATAAACAATTCATAGTTTAAAACACACCTTCCAGTGTATTTTTTATGGCATTTGATGGATGACTGACTTGACTAGTATGTATATTTGCAGTTTTAAAACTTATGTTCCCTTATTAATTCTACAGCTTGTGCATGTACATGCCATTTCAGGGCTGCATAACAATCCACCTACAATTGATGGTTTATATATGAAAACTGTAAGCTAACTGTCAAGCACTCTCAACACTTCTACCCTTCTATCTCAAAAACATCAGAAACATTCTCCAATATTGTACAGCATTGTAAAGACAGAGGGAGAAACCTGAAAATCCCATACATAAATCATTCATAGAAATACAGGATAAGATAAAAAAAAAATATTCTTCAACTCACATCATCATCAACAACACAAGTTAATAGATTATTTGCATTACCTTTATAATCAATGACTATATTGTGCACAGTGCTCACCTTATACTTTTCAACTTCCTGCAGTAACCTAACTGTTAGTGACGTAGTCTCACTGCCAGATTGAAGTCTTTCTTGCCACTGCTGTAGGAATTCTTCAAATTTGTAACTCTTGCTACGAAAGACAATCCATTCTTCTTTTGAGATGGTTTCAATTCCTACAAATATCCAACAAGAAATTCCAGCAGTAACAGAAAGTAGTGACTAACAAGCAGTTCTGGTCAGAATACAGAAGCAAGCCTACTTTCCTGCTGCATAAATTGCATCATGCAATATAAATTTTTAAAGTACTTGTTAACAAAGAGCCCATCTTGTGGCCACAACTTTAACACAAAACAGCAGCCTGTGCAGAAAAAAAAATGCAATCAATATTGTTGGTGTTGAATAGTTTCTACAATTTTACTAATCCTAACAAAAGTACTTGTTTAATTTTTCTACAAGTGATGGGTAATCCTGAGCAGAATGCATAGGTTCTGTATGATCACCTCTCACTTCACAATTTCAAGTGTCCATGATCTTGTTATTTCTAATTATAGGAAACAAGGTGTTCTTTTTTTTACCTTGTAAAGAAGGCCTAAGAATGGCATTTATTTAATTAGATTTGTACTTTGAAGTACCAATTTCCTTCAATACATCAAGGTGCAATCTCAGCAGTGTCTTTTGTTGTGCTCTGTGTGTGTGTGTGTGTGTGTGTGTGTTTTGATACACAAGTGCACATGGATCTGTCAAAAGCAGTAATTCCTACATACGAACAAATTACCTGTGTTAAATTCATCAAACAAAGACCACATATTTTCATGTTTCTTGAGATCACTCTCCACCTCATCAGCGACAGAAAACTCATGATTTTCAATTCCAAAATTAGCAGAGTCTTGCCTGCAAATCAGCAGAATAAATACTACAATTATCACATGACATTGCATCATAAGGTGTGGCAAAGTCACATTAGTTTGATCCTTACAGAAGTTTTTGTCTTGTCTGTAAGAGCAGCTCCCACTCCTGTCTCTTTTCACGCAGAATTTTGAGGCTCTTTGTTAGGACCTCAGGTCCACCATCCTGAAGGCTTGTCTCCCGAGGCTTCAGCTGTTCCCACCGCAACTGGAACTTCTCAGCTTCACTCATGAAGTTTTCAATTTGTGTTATTAGATTACTTTTGATTCCTTCAACCTACAAGGATCAGTTTGACATCAATATATGTTGTCTCTGTACAATTTTATGGGTAGTAAACCTCATTATATTTCCCTTATAATGAGTCAAATTATACATACAACTTTACTTATGGCAAAGAAGCTGACAAGTTTGATGTGTATTGGACCGTGCATCATCTTGATAAATGAAGAATAAAATCCAACTAGATGCCACTTATTACTTTATTATGCTTATGTTAGGCTCAACACGTTTCGGGCACCATTATGCCCACCAATGCTACCGTCGTGAGCTCCTGATGATGGGCATAATGGTGCCCGAAACATGTTGAGCCTAACATAAGCATAACAAAGTAATAAGTGGCATCTAGTTGGATTTTATTCTTCATTTAAGCTGACAAGTCTCTGTTCATGAGTCATCTTTTTCCCTCAAAATTAATGTTTTTAAAAAGGATTATCTGCTGTTACAATGCGTTTTCATTCTATTCATGACCATGCCCAGCTCTTCACAGAAAAAGTGATGTATTCTGCTCTAGTTACATTTATATGTGTCAGATTAGCTTTTAGCTTCAAGACATTTTGTGAAGTTTTCATAACTCTTTTAGTTCCTCCATATTAAAACCATCAAAACTCATGTTTTTGAGGTCACAAAATACTAGCCCCAAGTTCCTGCCAGACAAAAGCATGCATCACAGCTACTACAGAATGGCAGTTACATTCTACACTAGACCACCCATTGAACATATTCTGGGAACTTAAATACCCCTCACATTATAAAAATAATAAAAGTATAGTCATTTAAGCCACTAACAGAAAGATAAGAGCATTCATGTGAATCAGTCAGCTGATAAACAAATAACAAACAGTATCTATGCACAATTACACATACTCATACATATTCTTTCTCATAGAACAAAGACATTATAGCAGATAACATACTGAACTGCATGCTGTATGACAGAAGACAACATACTTTTCATCAGTTAGAAGTAAAACCATATACACTTATTCTTTAAAATTCCACACAAGGTAAAATTCAGGGATGTTTATTTAAACTTCATAGAAGTAACTATTGTCCTGATGATTAAGCATACAAACAAATATAAATAAATATATTAATGTCATTCATAACACTAACATTTATGTAAAAGGTGCTAATATTGAGTAATATTATGTCATGTTGCTTTTATGGATGTGAAATTTGAACCTCTGCAAGCAGTTCTAAGAATACGAATTAACAAGTTCAATACATACCTGTTTGCTGAGAATATACTGATGGTTATCTAACACTGTCTGAAAGTTGTCCCACATGGCAGCCATACGGCTCACTTGCTCCACCCTCTCCTTGGTCCAGCTTGCAAGGGTCTTATTTTTCTTCTCAGCCTCTTCAAATACTAACCGCATCTGCATTCAATACAGAGTTCTAATGAGAATCACAAAGACTCTGGGTCATATCTCACATTTCAAAGCTCCTAGAAATCAAGATTTAGAACAATAAATAATTAATATTTCAACATGCATTCATTAAGGAAAAATTAATACTGTACTATTCTAATAAAGTAACATGGCAATACAAATAATGGTAAATTATCAATGCTTTCAAGTTTATAAAATATTTTCACATTCTAACCATGTAGCCAAACATAAGGAAATACAGTTTCAGGAAATTTAAATTTCAGCAGACTAACCCAAATACCATTCTTCCTAACTGATTTATTTTAAGGAAACCTTAACTTAAAACACCTAGTTAAATAAAACTTTCAAATTTGACACAACTATCACCAATGTGTCATACAAATTTTCATACAATGTTACAGATTTATTTTCCCCTTCTACTACATTATAAACAAGAAAGGCAATGCACATATAAATATAGTGTTGAGGCACATTCAAGTAACCACTGCTGCCATGAAAAATCAATAATTATTGCATATTCTGAGTATGTGTCTGTACCCATACACATCCAGCATGCAAAATACACATGCCATTTACATTGTCATCTGTGACCTGTCTGGCTGTGCCATATTTTTCCACATATCCCATAAACAGAATGATTGTTGGAAATAAAGTTAATGAACATAAAATGTGTATTTTGATTTTCTATGCAACTTTTTTCTGAAACACTTCTCATTCCAAGACAAATTGAGCAAGATATCATAAATGTCTTCATGTACAGTTCTCATTATTCTTGTCAGATTTTAATGAAACTTGAATTTTTTCAACAGATTTTCAAATAAATAATCAAATTTCACAAAAATCCATCCAGTAGGAATTGAGTTGTTCCATGCTAACAGACAGACACATATCATGAAGGTAATAGTCATTTTTTGTGATCTTGCTACCATGCCTAAAAATTGTTTCCTGATTTATAGAAACAGTTAACACCAAGTATGTATGTACAAAAAACTTACTTTAAATAAGAAGCCAGTAAAGTTAAAGTTCACTGTGATGGTATTTCACTCTATATTATAAATAGACATCAATAAAAAAAAACAAATATCCACCATTAAATATTTTTAATACTGTCTGCAGAAGCTTTTGGTGATATGTTGATAAAATTCTAGATAGACAAAATGTTGATAATGCATATTAGGCAACAAGTTTTCAAAGTTATTCTGACATTTCAAAATTCTATACTACATACACTGTGATTGCTATAATAGATATTCTGTATGCATTGAGACACTCATTGTGAATAAATAGGTATGGGTATTTAGTCAATAACACAACAGATTTTCTAATGATGTTTATTAGAGGATAGAGGATGATATCAACTACATGTTTCAGCCATCATCAGGTTTTCATCCGAAAGAGTATTAGTGCCTTATGGGATTTATGCAGTTATGTCACGATGGTGAGATTTCATCAGACGTGGTATTTATTATTA
>Ga0123357_10007940_pt1 | contig 13201 bp, 7 predicted proteins | sample TergutEmb28metaG_FD_89873 | JGI IMG/M metagenome (GOLD analysis project Ga0123357, IMG submission 89873) | Embiratermes neotenicus P4 segment gut microbial communities from Petit-Saut dam, French Guiana - Emb289 P4 | ecosystem: Host-associated > Arthropoda: Insects > Digestive system > Gut ...
CACACACACACACACACCCCCCCACACACACACACACACACACACACACACACATAGACACACACACATAAACACACACATACACACATACATCGACATACACACACACAAACACATGCATATGCACACACACATAGACACACAGACACCCACACACACATAAACACACACATACACACAGTGTGAGGTCATATAATATATGATTGCAAAATCCTGGAGCCGCAAAGGAGTTCATTGATACTGCACATAGTGACCAGAGGAGGGAAATGGCCCCCTGCAAACAACGAACTGGTAGACAACTATTTAAATGAATTTTTAAGATTTATCAAAACTATAAACTTTCAGCAACTGATCTAGACCAGTATATGATTCTTACACTATTCATCAAAATAACAGTGATATGTTCAGATCTCTTAACTTAAGAACAACACTAATTCCAAACAAGATGTAAAACCAGAACATGTAGTATTACATTGTAATGGAGCATGTTGTCAATAAATATTAAAAAAAAAAACCCATACACACAGACACACACACATAAACACACACATACACACACACACACACACACACACACACAGACACACACACATAAACACACACACACACACACACAAAGACACACAGACAGACACACACACACACACACACACTATGGTCTTAAGTACTTAAATTCAAGTACCTTATTTATATTGATTTAAAATACTATACAAGTAAATGGCATTTAAGTTAGCTTCAATTTACAGTCAATTCAACAGTTCAGCAAAAATATAAGATAAGCGGCATGATGTGCCAGGGACAAGCAGATAAATATGTGATACATATTACATAATTAAGTATATATTTTCACTTTAGTTAAAACAGATATTTGTTTATTATGATTATATATTCAAATGTACTCTATAGACAATTTTAAATGCACTCTGTCTAAAACATAGAAATCTTCCTTAGCAACATACTTTCACTACACGGGTAGCAATATATTAAGATATCTCACTGTTTTCTGTTGTGCCATTCATGTATCTCACACATAACAATGTATTTATTTTCGGGCTGCAAATCAGAGCTTATTATGCAAGTATGAACAATATAAAGCAGTCAGTCATAGAAGGCAAATTTACCCCACTTGTGTTACAGTACTACTTGCTCTGCATGTGTTTCACAGTGTCACCAAAAACATACTCCATTTTGAATGGAAACAATAAAAAACACCACAGATAAATTAAAAATACATTTTTCAATATTTTGTATCTTCACCTTGAGTTTTAACATACATTATCAACAAATTTTCTTACTTTCACTCTTAGCCTGTTGAAACATGAAATAAGTGCACATTTAATGGAGTGTATTTTTTTGTTACTGTGGACTCATAGGAATTAATTACATCTGATCATAAGCTGTGTACAAAAGTTATTGTTGTGTATTAACTGCATATTATGTTATCTATGATGATACAAAGAAATGCATAATTGTTTGGTAACACAAAGGATTCAGAATTCATTGATTGTGAAGAATCCTGCACTGCCTTGTTTACATAAAAGTACAAGAGTTTTTTTTTTACCATAAAAAACACCAGGTCAACTGTGTGTGTGAAGATGTCTAATCACTATTACAACATGACTTATAGGGTACTGTAATGAAAGTCATGAGGTGCACACCTGGAATTTGAGTCTGACTACAAAAGCCTGATAGGAAAATTTGACACGCTATAAAAAGTCTTGTTAGCTGTATGTCCTTCATTTATGCCATGCCAGATAGTCATCTTCCTGGAAGCATTAAGGCTAAGACCATCACCATTTCACAAGTCTCCTTCCATAATGATATGACAAGGACATTAGATACTGATGCCTTACAACTGAAAAAGCATTAGTGTAATGAATGACGTTGCATCTTTGACAGGAGGGAAAATAATCAATGTAAATTTTACATTTAAATATCTGAATTATGTCAACAAGTGGTAGTGGAGCAGAAGTGGAAATTGATATGAGAGTGAAAACTATGAGGCTGATACTGCAAATTTATACATATTTTGAACATAGTTTTTCATTTGTGTTGTCTACAAAGAAGGTATGAAGTATCATTAGGTACGTACCAATTTAGGGGCCCGTTTTCTTCAGTTCATTTCCTCACATATTTGGAATGTATTTACAACACATAAAATCAGTATTTTTGTATTCTTAGGTAGATGTTTAGGTTCTAACTTATTCTTGGAATCCTCTTTGTGCAGAAACACTTATTTTCTGGAGAGATACAAAAAACACTCAATCATTCACTGGTTGTGGCACATTTTTAGTTTGTTTGTAATATTCAAAGCACAAAGAAATTGCCTTGTTGAGAGTTCTAGTGAGTGAAAAGAGGCTTGTTTTAAATGTTTAAGTCAGACATTTAATGCAAGCTAAATAAAAATTTGGATTTGGACACCTCATATGGTGCTTTATCTGTGATAAATTTGGAATATTCAGCATAATTGTGAGTGCCTCAGACTGCCATTTCTTTGGCTGTTGATCAGAGTCTCTGGAAACTGATAGACTCAAATTCAGTCATAATTTGGGAATTTCCAGATTTTGCACTGCTTAGGTTGCACTGACACATCACATGTGCTCTCTTTTATTAACGAATTGATGATAATAGTTTTGTTCCTGTGCTTATGTAACAAATTTTTATAGGAATGTTTTTATGAACATTCACTTTATTGATGTTAACTAAAAAACGTTTTTTTGTCTATACACGAAGTTTCCCCACTTTTTGTGCCATATAGAAAACATATTCAGTTCTGCAAAATTTTTGATTTCACAGCTCTAATCATTGCATCTGTTTAAAGTTCTGTTATTTATTCTTAGATATGTGAGTACCTAGCAGATTTTTGGATTATAAATTTCATATACCGTTAACTGAGGCAGTGTCTTACAGAATATTATTTCAAGGCAGAATGAGTGCAGCTGTTGAGTAAACTGTTGCAGTATGTAACCTGTTTAATACGTTTTTTTCATTTAATGTAGTGTTTTCAACCATACACGTCCACACACACACACACCAGCTGTGCTCTATATGTAAAATATATGTGTACTGAAAAAGAGATCTGCTTAATATCATCACATGCTTAGTCCTCTTTATAAGTCATCATCTTGGGGTGAGGTAAGGGAAATGGTGTATTGTGAGATATCCCTGTTAATATTAATAGTCACAAACTGAGGGTCATCATTCTTGGTCCAGACTAGACATTTTATTAGATTCGTGACTCTTCGTTATTTATGAAAGTGGAAAAATTTCAGAATAAATTAACAGTGTACATAGATTGGACGTCATCACTGGTGATATGAAGTCTAACCATCATTAGATTAAGGTCATCAGATCAGAGGCATACATCTTATATGCCCTAACAACTTGTTTGTTCTAAATTAACCAATACACTCAGTACAGATGGGGTTCAGACAAACAAAAATTCATGAATCTGATTTACACTATGTATAATTGGTGAAGAATCTGCATACATTGATTTTAGCATTTGTAGTTCTACTCTAGACTTGGTCCCAGAAATTTATACAGACCTCTGCATTTTCCTGCTAAAGTGCTTGTTTGTAGGAATGTCTGTGTGCTACTTATGTAAAAGGTATTTATAATTGATATGTTTGAAATTATAGTGTGTGCGTACCTATGGAGATAGTCGGATAGATTGAAGCAGATACACAGAATTCGATTATATGCTGATCTTGTTTGTTGAAGTGATAAGTAAGGTATGCAAATTTCCAGATTAAGACGAGGGTTTTTTTGGGATGCAAAGCCAGTTGGTCTTGTAGGCAGATAGCACTGTTTTGAAGCAACTTGCATACTCTTCTAAAACACTGCTACCTGTTCATAGACTGCATAACATTGAAAACCTGCTAACCATCATAAAAATGCCAAATATCAAATCTCAAGATATTTTATGACACTCAATATGTTGATAACTAGACTATGTCTTTAATTAAACTTACTATTCACTAATCATATTTGATGCACTTAGGGTCCTGGAAGTATGGTGCTGTGTGTTCTAGCTGTATTAACCATGACACAGGTCTTGAGATAATGAGTAATACGCAACAACCCTCAGTAATAAATTGGAAACTATGATGTATTGCTTTAAAACCATCTAAAAACCATCTCATTTCTTAACTAACTGCTGGCCAACACCATTATCACATGAACCTGTTTCTCAGTTTATGCTGACCCTTGAATTTATTATGCGTGATATAAGAATATTGCACATAACAAGAACATTTTTTGGCATGAATGTCATGGTTGGGTTGTTTGTAGTTCAGTTTCTTATTTTGGAAATCCCGAGTTAAAAACCTGAGGCCAATTATCTTGGTTGGGGTTTGGCTTTTTTTTCTCAGACCATTCAGGTAAATGCCACAATAGAACCTCAAACTTGGCCAAGACAGCATCCTTCCACATTCTTTCCAGTACAGTATTCAGTGAACATCCTACCATCAAATGCTATGTAGTATAAGCTACTACTACCACTGTTAAATATGCTATAAATTCAATCTTAATATTCAGGACTATGTTAAGATAGATAATGTTACTACCAGTTAATCTAATCCTCTCATACAAAGTTTCCACGTTATCAAAAGCATCTTTTTAAAAAATGCAACAAAACTGGCATAAGTAACAAATATGTATTTATAAAAGCAAAGCACACTCTTTTTACAAGAATTATAAAACCATAATAATGATGAAGCGTTTTTGTGGGTGTCATCTTAAATATTGTCACTGTGTGCAGGACAAACAGATATGTCACTTTGTCTTCGGCGTTCTTTGCAAAATGGTTCTAAAAAGTACTTGTATTGCTGGTGCCAGCGCTTCAAGGACGTTTCTATAAAAGATTGTGAAAAGTACTTAGGAACGTAAAGGACTATGTATTTCGATGCACAAAACATTAAGTGCAGGTCAGATTTAACTATTTTCCCCTTATTTTTGTCACAGTGGGGAAATGTTGGAAGCAATAAAGTTTGTTATATGTTAACCCACAGTCATTTCTTCCAAACATCATCCAAAAATTAATGTTCTCTTTCAGATGGCATATAAAAATAATTAAGTTTTCCAGAAATATTTACTGTGGCGATAGTTATTTTTATATTTGAACAGCATAATATTGCAAGTTCTAAACAGCTGATCTCTAAACAGAGCCTTGTCTGTAATTTAACGTATCAAATCTTACGTGCGTATTGTACAGTTTTAACCTTCCAGGCCCGTGATTCTTGGGGTAAAGATGAAAACCGGGGTTGTGTCATATTTTAGGGTGTCGGACTGAAGTAATACATGTTCTAACGGTCTGAGGCATAAGGCTGACATAATGAACGCCATTGACGTTTTATTTAACAAAGGTTTTGGACCAGTTATGTAGTATCGAATGACAGGTTGTTTTTAAAATTATGAATTGGGAAGACTGTGGAAAGGAAAAGGCCGTGGCTTATTGAAGTCCATATACCAACAGTTCCCCGGACATTCTAATACACTTTACGAATAACTCTGTACGCGTTAAGAGTTTTACACATTGGTGTTTCCGAAGATTAAATTCTCAGTGATGTCACGTTGTGTCTTTGAGTGGGTAGCCTGCGACGTTTTAAATTGTCTTAATTAATTTTCAGGTCTAAGCAGTCGAAATGCTTGACCTTGAAAACTAATTCACTGCGATCCTTCGAAACGTCGGGAACTACTAGCTGCACAACACGTCACATCCAGAAAGATATGAAACTTCAAATGCCTGTAGAGTTTGCCCCCGTCTGAGATAAGAACCTTGTATTTTCTGACAAGTCAACTGTTCGACTGTGCAATACGTTGTTACAATGTCAAGTTTTCGTCGTATGTTTAACATAATAAAAACAGGGTTCATGAAATTTCTGTTTTATCTGTTTTGTTTGGGGTATTGTGTTACTACTTCGTGTTGCAGCAAACAGAACTTTCGAAAAATAATACCAAAGGATATGTTGTCACTGTTAACAACTTCGTGCAATGGCTGACTGCGAAACGTACTTGTTAAAGTTTGCTTCGAGTTAAACCAAGCCGCGAGTTTGTGTAAATCTAATTACAAACTACAGTAGTTGCTACAACTTCAGTCCTGTCCAGACCACTGTCTGTCGGGAGGTAATGATATGACTTTGGATATACGAGGCCAGCTCGAAAACAAAGTTGGCAGCAGTGGCGGACATAACTAGACAAATACACAATAATATAACAAAGTTCGATAATTACTTTTTCTGTATACTACTGCTTAAAAACTGCAAATTTGTTTCTTTCATTTGGAACTTTATGTTATCTTCCCGACGGGAACATCAGCGCTGCTTCTTCTGTTTGAAACCTCTAAACCTTGTCGTGTATTTCTCACCTCTGTTTTGTGCGCCCAATGGTGTCATCTAAACAGTGGAACAAATGGAGTTTGGTTCCAAAAAAAATCAATTACGAACATAATTTTTTTTTTATTTTAGCAATTCACTTTTGCAGTTCGAAAAATTTATTAAGCCACTCTCCACTAACATCGAATTCGCCTCTTTTTCTTAAGAAGTTCCATACTTTTAAACCTATAGCTTAAATGTTTGCGCATCTACGTGTGTTATAATAATGACTCAGAAATTACGCAGTGTGCCTGCTTTATTTCTTATCTGATCATGACGGTTGATATTTTCAGAAACTTTACAAGCTTCGTTTACTGACATCACGTATGAAAGGCACTCTCTACAAATTTATTTTTTTAAGTAAGAGTCAGTTTCCTTTCCCACCTATTTCTCTCACATTAAAATAAAAATACATTACCTTTTAACTGAATATGAATCTTCACAGAACACTCTGTCTATGGACTGTACTGGCAAAGGTCGATGATCGGCAGAGGCCCTCTACCTTCAGGCAATATGAGGCACAGCCAATTGCATGTCCATAGATCTCTGTTCCCCAGTTTGAAGCGGCTGGTCCCATTAGATAGATGACCGCCTTTCTCCGCGTAATTGTGCCGCGTTTTAAATCAACACATATCTCAGAAACGTGTTTTGGAGGCACGCTTGTAAATTTTGGAACAAAATTACTTGGAAATGTAACTTTATTTTTTTAATTTATATATCGTCATAGAATTCCAAGGAATAGAATAGTTCCGTTAACAACGGATTCGTGTTTGTTACATTTTGATTGCTGAAAACTCTGACCCTTCGGAGGTATGAAATTGGGCTAAGCCTACAGTAACGTAACCCTAATTAATATGTTTGCTTGTTTTGCGCAGTGGAATCAACCGTTTGATATGATCCCCATGACAGTTTATGACGTCAGTAATGTTCTGTACTAGAACAATTCAGTATTTAAAAATGATTTTTTAGATAATTATCATTAATACTTTGTATGTGACGCACGAGTTCCTTGACTCTAGGAGCATTTGTCCTTTTGATTTAAATTGACTTGTTAGTGATAATCTCGTTAAAATAAACGTGTCCCACCATTCTGTTAAAGTCACCAGAATAACTTTTACATTGCCATGAAGATTTACTTGTAGAAGAAGCTCTTCATGGAAAATAGTAGCTGAGGCCAGGGTTCATTACCAAGGTAATCAGTATGAGACTTACGGTGGGAAAATTGACCATGGGATAGGTACTTCAGTTTTATCCTCTTACAATTCCACTAATGCTCCGTACTAATATTTGATTTATCTGTTATCGACGCTATATATTAAATATCCGTAAAGAACAGATATCGTTGTTAGAGGAAACACTTAATAAGCAGAAATACCGATTTCCTCTCTGTCAAAGATGAAAAAGTGGTTACGATTTTTAGCCTAATAAATTGCAAATATCGCTTTTGGCGCAACGATTCTTAATTTTGTTTCAGTTTCATTTCATTTCAGTTTCATTTGATATCGACGTCGACTGTTATTCAAGTTCGGTATGCTCTCGATCTTGTTTGTTTTCAACCCCGAAGGCTTCACTATTTTCAATGCCAAGAAATCGCACTTGCATTCCTTCTATAGCAATGCCATATCCGCCACTGTTTGCCAGTCAGTAAATTTCTTGAAACCAATAATCATGACTCCTCCATTTGTACTCTTCTTTCACCAAGATTAACTGACGTAATTAGCATTTTTTTATTTTAAGTAATTTAGGCTAAGGGGCTGATGTGGATTGTGTTGAATGAGAGGAAGGTAACGGGTTTGGAGGGTCAATGCTTGTCGTAGATGTGGTAGTTGTGGCGGTTTCTCGTTCTGCGCTCTCATCTCGCCGTGATCTGAAAAAACCCGACCCACTCTTGCCACCATCTCTCAGAATCTGGAGTAGTCTCTCTTTTTCCAACCAATGATAACGTAGCTTCTTACCCATGTCCGAAAGTGTTTTCAGTTGTTCCTGAAATCATAAATAAAAATCACTTTTTGTACAAAAGTATTTCAAATTACACTGAAGGTTACATTGACTGAGGAATATATAAATGTAAACAAAACTTGCAAAAGAGCTGCCAGAAGGAGAAAAATGTTTGTCAAATTGTTTTCATTTTATATGCGAATATAATTTCCCAAGACTTTTGGTTCAAAATGAGGTATTAAAGATGGACGTAAGAGTGTCAATAAAACTTGATGGCATAACGTTTCCGCAATTTACTTTGACATTTAAGTCCGTGGACAGGGGGTGGGGAGAGAGAAATAGAATGGTTACATTATATTAGCACGAAAACAGGTGGAAGAGAAAAAGTTTCTGCAACAGTTACTTTGTCGTCAAACAAAATGATACATGTGTTACGTAATTGGCTTTAACTTTGCGATTCAAGTTTTAAAGACAAGGAACTGTAGTATTATATATTCTACTACAAGTATGGTGCAAAAAGAGGTAGTAGGCCTACTTGTGAAGTCGTGTAAGACAGTTTGCTTTCAGTGCCCGAATCGGAGAGAAGAGGATGCTTATTTCGTTAGTCAGCAATCTTAGTAACTTCCAGCTGTGGTGCTACGTGTTCAAAATGTATGGGTTGGCGAAAAAGAAGATTTTATAACCTCAAAGGTTTTTATGGCCCCCATACCTATAATCTACACTTACAAAACATAAGGAAGACATAACTTTTAGGCATATATGGAACATCCACCTACCAAGTGCCACGTGCTTAGCTCCAGTGACTACTGAATTACCGCCACCGAAGCAAGATCTGAAGGAAATTTTCTTCACGGCCGGTATTTTGTTATGTTAAATTTTACAACAATATAATCGGCATAGAAACTAGCTAAGGCCTAGACGATCTGGGGATCGAGTCTTGTTGGGGGCGAAATTTTCCTCACTTCTCCACACCGGCGCTGGGGCGCATCCAGCCTCCTGTACCATGGGTACTGAGTCATCTTCTCCAGGAGTATAGCAGCCGGGACCTGGCGTTGACCACCCACCCCATTTAACGCCGAGGTTGAAGAAAGAGTATAGCTATAACTCTTCTCTCCCTCTGGGCTTTTGTGGCATACTATATTGTGAAATCTACTTTTCATATTTTGCACGATCAAGTACCACCCACCATTTCAGGACTCTAAAGGAAGTGTTGCGCTTAACATTTCGAGTTTTTGTATGAGTGCTCGGCATCAAGATTTCGGCGTTGATGTGGCATCCAGTATTTTAACTCTCATACAAAGTTTCGTAAAAATCTGTCGACTTATCGATATCATGGTGGAGTGGTTGCAGCATGGAAAAATAAAACATGGAATATGTGCAAATTCCCGCGTGGAAAGCATTGTGTAGGAATAATATCTGTTGGAGAAGTATAGGATATTAAAAAAAAAAAACACACCTGGACGTCATTTATATGTAGGCTTACATGAAAAGCTGATTCTGGTATGGATTGTGTCCCAGTACTAATATGAGATGAGTTCAGATAAATTGCTTTCTCTTTGGTAGAGTGTACAGGTATGGAAACAATATAAAGACCGATTTTCTGTTACTGATGAGGAGACGCTCATGAATCCAGCATAACTCACTTTCTGTAGTCGATTGCATTTTCATGATTAAATAGAAAGGGGTACACTGACATTCCAGTGTTGTCGATAACTTAAAAGCTTTCCTCTTTCACATAGATTTCTAATTTCTCTGTGTCTTTGTGATGTGTGCTGCCGCGGGGTAAATTTACCGCGGAGCATGAGAGAAACATTCTCCACCACTTTGTGTGTTTCATCTCCCTTCTGCATGAATAGACCGAGAGCTTTTGTTTCCTTTTGAAGCGGGCTTTGCGTAAAAGCCATGGGACAAATACACTAGGAAAGAGATGTAGACCTATCGCTTGAAATTATTTATTAGCCATTATAATGCAAGTTGGTTGTGTCTCGTGTTTGAAATCGGCGAATGAATCGTGCACCATTAGCTGTGACTGTTTGTTGATTTTCAGTGGTAGAAAATGTAGATCTAATTTCATTAACATTGTTATATTGAAACAAGGGCCGATCCCTGTGTCCGCGCGTTCTGCAGCGTGGGTTTGCGGCCACTCGCTTCCTGGGATTGCGGGTTCAAATCCGACTGGTGGCATGGATGTCTGTCTCTTGTGAGTGTTGTGTGTTGTTACGTAGGGGATTCTGTGACGAGTTGCTCACTAGTCGAGAAGAAACATACCGAGCGTGGTATGTTTGAGTGTGCTTATGAAGCCTGGACAAAGAGGAGGCCGTGGCCCACTAGGGGCTGTCGCGCCATGGAATATATATTTATTAAAACAATGCATCAGCACGGACATGATTAAAATAGTAGCCGTTGGGTTGGTGCATTTTAGGATTTTGAGTGTTAAAGTTACTTTATAATCATTTATTAAGATTAACATTTACAAACAAATTTACCATTTGAATAGGGTGATCGGGTCTAAAATTTGGAATGAATTCGTGGTTTTCTATGATGAATCGAAAAGAACATTGAAGGAAACCGCCTTCTCCTATTTTATGGTGTTATCCCAGCGTTTGACTTTAGGCAGTCGCGAACACAATGGAAACTTCATGACACTAAGTTTCCAGGTTACGATTCATGGGATCTGACCCAAATGAAGCGAAAATGTTAAGCGCTGAACCGTAATATTCGACCTGCAGGTTTTGTTGGGAGAAGTGTTATCTACGCATACACTTTATTCGACAATTTACAACGACTGATCAGTTCATGTTCTGACAAATAACAAATATACATACGCTTTCTGGTGATCACGCAGTTATTTTAGAATTTCCTGAAATGAAGCGATTACGAATAAATGTTACACTCTTAAGTAAGTTCTGCCCGCTATTGAAACTTGTAAAGCACGCACAAGAAATGTCAGAATTTTAATTTTCTCTTATAGGATTTTAGTGTGAACCCCCCACTGGTGATTCTACCAACGCCAAAACAACAGTTGTGTCCAGAAACACATGACAACACACGTTTCTTAGCTAATTCATACGAAACTCACATGGTAATTCTGAGTCATGGGAAGTCTGAGACTTTGGGAATGTAGGCAGTCTCTTTAGCGTAAACTTCCAATTCCCATAATGTCAGGGAGTCACGGCCAGGTACCGAGGTGGCCACTGTTTTGGGCCAATCTGTGTCCCTGAAAAGTGGTTGTCGTTAAGTTTCTACACATTGATTTGAAAATGGGGACTTTGCGCTGTTTTACTGGAAGGGGTGTTATCATGGCATTTTTTAAGGCTGTGAAATGAACTGTAGTTCAATCTTGCCAAGGCACGCGTCCCTGTAAAGGTCCGTTTGGCTAAAGGATATATGATCTTTGTACTTTGTTTTCGGACAAGAAACAGACAGCGTTCACTGCTGAACAGTCCGTGGCCTGATCCACATTTACTTGAGGAGCTTTCGGATGCCATATTATTACAGTTTGATGACCGAGAGTTCATGAGAAAATAAAAGTGATTTCGTTCCTGAAGACAGTTTCACTGCCCTCACCATAGGAGCAAGCTTTTAATTGGCCACTAAATCACTTGGCTAGACAACTGAACGGTGTATTGTCGTTGATGTACTGTGGCCACGAAATTTTAAGTTCTCGTTCTCGTATTTACTGGAATTATTTCTAAAATGTGGAACAAAACTAACCGTATTGCCCACAAGAAGGATGCTGGTAAAGGAGACTCGAAACAAATAAAGAATATTTACCTTAAAAGTGTAATATCGAAGCGCACCAAGTTTCGTGAGGCTTTTGATTTTGTTAAAGTAATTTATTCAGTCAAAACACAACATGTATAAGTTATCAACACTGTAAACATGGTGACATGTTTCGGTTCACTGAACCATCTTCAGGCCAATTCCGAAAACAAAGTACATTCAGCGAATGCCACACTATGGTTTCCCATACTGCTTACAGGTTATTTTGATATTGAAAATCACGTTAAATTCTGTTAGTCGATGTATTATTTGAAATGTATATAAAAACTCCTATCAGTATATCGTTATTAAAATATTTAAAATGATGGTCTGTATATATTACGAGTAACACTAAAGTTCTTGTCAGATGGAGTTGTTTGTGTATGGTTGAAGCCAATATTGTCAGTTATTGGTCGTGTTCTAAATTCTGGAGAATTGTTAACAAGTATATTCTTGCCGTCTTGTGCAAGGCTAAGTTCCAAGCTGTGTATCACACGCTGACATTGTTGTTTTGATGACTGTCGTTTCAAGTTTGTTCTCTTCCTATCCTATGGAAGGCTGAGTTTTAGGTTGTGTATCACACGTCTTACAGCCCTTATCAGTACTGTTTTGTTTATGGATACAGTTAATACGTGAAGATACGTGTATATTCGTCTATCTGTGCGTCAGTTTTACGAGATGTGTGTATCTGTATATTGAAAGACGTCTCTTAGTCAATATACAGATACTTCAGTATACAGATACACCCATCTTGTAAAACTGACGCACAGACAGACGAATATACACGTATCTTTACGCATTAACTTTTTCCAAAATATTAAAAAAAGTACTGATAAGAGCTGTAAGACGTATGATACACAACATAAAACTCAGCCTTCCATAGGACAGCAAGAGAAAAAACTTGAAATGACAGTCGTCAAAACAACAATGTCAGCGTGTGATACACTACTTGGAACTTAGCCTTGCACAAGACGGCAAGAATATACATTTTTTTGACGTTTTGATGACCGTGCATCTCAGTATATTTATCTCAGTAATTAACCAACTTGATGCACAAAATTTTTGTTTTACAATAAGTTTATTTCATGCCTCTACATGTTTCGAGCACATGTGCTCGAAACATATAG
>Ga0123357_10007941_pt1 | contig 13201 bp, 3 predicted proteins | sample TergutEmb28metaG_FD_89873 | JGI IMG/M metagenome (GOLD analysis project Ga0123357, IMG submission 89873) | Embiratermes neotenicus P4 segment gut microbial communities from Petit-Saut dam, French Guiana - Emb289 P4 | ecosystem: Host-associated > Arthropoda: Insects > Digestive system > Gut ...
CCAGACAGGACTGAACAGGTTCTAACCCGAGCAGGAGGGAGGGTGGAGGTTGTGGCTTCACTCTCTCAAGGTCGCACAGCTGCTGCGCAGTGCGGCTTGTTTACACACAAATCAGTCCCGGTTATATTTGAACCACCTTGTATGATTTAGCTTTCAATAAATGCTTCAACAATTGTGCTTTAAATTCTGCACGTTATAAAGTTATGTATCATTAAAGACGCCAAAATGTGGACCTCACTGCTATATATATTCCTTCACTTCACTTCACTTCACTTCACTTCACTTCCTAATTGTTCCCATTAGAAAATTACAGTGATCCACGTTATTCCTTGTGTCAAGTATACTTTTCTTTTTAAGGTTTAATTTCCGTACTGTTATGTCATTTCATAATTGATAACACTTTTCATCATTAATTATTTGGTAAGTATGTATGCCTGGAAATTATACAAAAAGCCTTCCTGTAATCTCACGTCATGAAATTAGTTGATAAAATTTTGGAATTTTTTGAAATTGTTGGTGGCGTTAGGAATCGAAGTAGCCAAATTCGAACATTGGGCCAATAAGGTAAACAAAAAACCAGAGAGGTTTCAGTCTTCAAGCCAAAGCTCGGAATGAGCCATACCAACAAAGCGGTATCCATTTAGTATTTTGTTTATAATCCGTACGCAACCAGTAACACAACTAGATTTCTTTAAATGAAGTTAGATTTACGAACACACAGATTCAACATATCCTGCCGAACACGTAATGGAAAGTGTCACATTTCCTTTAGTTTTGTTTTATTTTAATGGGAACAATTAAGGAAATAAACTTCCAGAAATACAAATTTGAAAATTTAAACCTTTCGAATATCAAATGTCAAATCCCATGTGGTTGTAATCTTATGATTTAAAAAAATGGCATTTCCAGAACCTCCAAAACTGAAACTCAATTAGCAAAACGAACAAAGAAATGACAGGAAATGTTTATAAATTTTGTAATTGTGTCTCCTATTTTCGCACACTGACGTCGCTATTGGTATTTTTATTGGAGACACAGATCAAAGTTAGCATAATCACACCGCGGTGTCTTTTTATGTGAGGCATCCCCGTTGTGTTTTATCAATATATGTAAGTAAAATTATAAAATTATAAAAATAATAAATTCATACACAACTCTCAATTTATTAGAAGTCTTAGTTTTATTTCTAGCTACATGTTTCGGCTCGTATATAGAGCCATCTTCAGGCTAGTCTTGAGAGTGGTTTGCATGTACAATTGTTTGTGCTTTGAAAGTTACGAGATCTCATATTACAAATATCCTGAAAATTGCTCTGTATACGAGACGAAACCTGTAGCTAGAAATAAAACTAATACTTCTAATAATTTGAGAGTTGTGTATGACTATATAATTTTTAATTTTATATACATACACTGCGGTTTCTTTTAAGCTTTCTCTGGTGGTAGAAAATTGTGTTGAAATATAATGTGACTTAAATAAAACAAATATTTTATAATTTACTTTACATGTAACGATTTTATTTAATTTTCAATTTCAGTAGGGTGTTTAATATGAAGATTTTAAGGGCCTAACATTTAGCTTTATGTAAAGAAATGTGAACACAACAGTAAGCCATCACTACAAGTAACCAAAATTATACAGTTTGGTATGACAATTACTTCAGAATATGTAGTTTCAGGGAATTTTTAAATTTGCTGTTTATTTACTGTAGATTTGTAAATAATATATAAAAGTTTTAAACTCAAATTTCATCAATAATTTTTAAAATTACATTTTTGCTCCATAAACGCAAGCCTGCTGCTTTATTAGAAAAGAGTAATGTTGTTAGGGAAACCGTGACTACTTATTCCAAAAATCATATGAAACATAGAAGCAAGCTTAACAAAAATGCGGTTTAATTGCGAAAGCGCGTGTTACAAATACTATCACTTTAATGCCTCAAAGTATGAGCAGTATTGATTTTTAATAAACACAGTCAGTCACTCTACAACTGCTTTAGTCGCAACTGCTAGCTATTACAGAGAAGGCTCATCTGATACATAAATGAAAATAAGGACCACTTTACAAGCACGTATTCGATTTAACTGAAAATTATATATGTCGTGATGAAATAATTGACATGTTACTTGCTATAAAATAGCACTAAATTTTAAAAAAATAACAAATTTCACGTACATATTAAACACAAACACACACACACACACATATATATATATATATATATGTTTGTATTTATGTTTGAAATTGAAAGCGTAAAGAGAAGATAATACTCATTTTATCTAATCAGTAAAGTTCGAAATTATTCAAGAGATGGTGGTCAAATTTGATATGGGGTTTTACATACCAGATTTGTGGAGGAAATTTGAGTTTGGACTGTGAATAGTTCAGTCAGAAGATCAAGGGAAGTTTAGGTATTTTATAAATAAAATTCACCTTCAAAACTTTGTAAGTGGTGTAAAAACGGCATTACATTCATATCTTTCACTCGAAATATTATCGAATCAATTTAATACTTTAAATTACATAAAAAAATAATTTGCATTTCAATACTATCCCATACTCATGGTTTACTGCATTCTGTGGTGAATGCTCACCCTTTAAAAGCCAAAGTTCAGAGTATATGACTGAGTACTGAAAGTGGATGGCGGCTAAGAATGGGGCTATGGAATTTTTTATGGTTCAGAGTCGTTGGCAGGTAAACATGGAAGCAGCTATAACGCACCTTCACTACTTTGTTAGAAAATTGGTTTGAAATATGAAATATATATCCATAATAAATTAATATCAGCATCTATGAGTAATCTAAAATCAGAAAAAGCATATTTATAAAACATATAATCGAAACTGGGCTACATTTTAAATTTGTTATTATGTAGCCCTGGTATTTTAGCCTACGTGAATTATCTACGCCATGTATTCAAATATTTTGTAACACTTTCCAGAAAAAAACTACCTCAATACAATTACTCGAATTTCTAAGAAAGATTTATATTGAGATTGTAAAACGTTTTTGTCTCAAGGCTTGCATTCTGGCGACAGACTCTAATTAATTAAATATTACATATTTATTTTCCTTATTTCCTCATTGTCGTGGGCATAACTAAGTATAAATTAGTGATTTTGTTTTCGGGCAACATCAATATGTTCTTACTAGGTGATATAATATATTGGAAAAATTTGATTATACCACATACGCACGGTCAATCAACCATCGGAGAGGTACTGTTGCTTGAAACAGATATCACGATGTATTTACTAACATGTGACTGACGTATGTGTAACTTACGAAATTATAAAACCTTATCTCAAAATACATGCGATTCAATTTTAAAATTAAACTGATCTTCTTTGTGGCAAACTGTATGTTCATTTTAAACTAGAATTTGAAACTAGGCCTTAAACCCACTCTCTCTTCCAAGGCAATGTAGGATTTCGTATTTTTGCATTTTAATTGAATTAATTAAAGAAGCAAAATGGTTATGGTTGGATGTGTGAGAGTGGAAATTACCATATAAACTTATTTTGTGGCTTGCGTCGGCAGAATGTAGAGAAACGGTGATGAGATTTTGTGTGTTCTACCTTTGGTTGTCCAGTGGTGTTAGTGGACACACAGAAAGCACAGCTTGAGATAGCAAGAAGTTGCACTTTTACCTTTGTTATTAAATTTCATGTGCTTGAATGTAACTGAAAATTACCTTCAACTGCCCAACTTTATACACCTGGCGAGTGAATGAATTGTTTTTAACCTCTCGCCTTACCATATAAGGAAACTTTCCAAACGCAAAACCATTGTGCTCCCATCCCAACCACAACATGCGATGTTTTGTTATTCTAGTGTTAATGTTTATAAAAAAAATACGCTTCACACACCACATTCGTGATAAACAAGAAAAGCAGTTGTGATGTAAAATATTAAATGTCGGGAAAGTTGCCGGTATGAAAAGCTCTTTGTAAATATATAGGAAATAGAAGACACAGAGAAGAGTCTTATCTCTAACAATTAGTCGTGCAGCGCGCGTGTTTTCTTGTATGATATCATCCCTCGCTTTTATCTGTACCTCACACTTTCTAATGTACGGAAATTTTCTCTCTAACTGAATCCGTGTTCTTTGTTCTGTGGGCGGGAAATTGGCATGTTTCTCTTTTCATTTGATAATGTGCAACAAGTTAAAGAGAGCCGTTCTAGGAAATGATCACACGGATGTATAAACTGATCCCGATTTCCCTTTGTGTATATATTCGTACTATGTTTTGTTCCTTTGGTAAACAATGATATTGAAGAATATCATTAGGCCCATCTGTCGAAACGGCACTGCTTGCTGTTAACGTTTGAACTAATGTAGGCCTACATCAAAGCGTTCTTCTACATGTATGTCGTATTACAGATATTTCGAAACTAAGCACAGTACTGAAGGTTGTGGTCTGAGCAAAAGTTTTCGTGAATTTCTTCGACCCATTTTAAGTACCTCAAATTAGGATAAGAATCCTTCCCCCGCAGCCTCTTGTGATTTATTATTCACTAAACTTTATCATATTTTATAAATTTTATAGTCTGGGAGTATAAATATAAACAAGTGAATAAACACGATTAGTTAAGCAACAATTATATGAAAGTGGACAAAGATCGTCATGATTATGGTGGAATTATAATGTCATAGAGGCACGAAATTTATGCTCAAAGCAGAATAATGTTAAACGAGACAACCGGTAGGGTTATTTTCCGTTGTACTGAGACTCGTGTAACAAAGAGTTACCTTCAAAGACCTAAAAAATTATTTGTTAAATATTTGTACTAGGTATTGCAAAAAATCGCTCGTTGCAGAGACTGTTGTTTCGACATGTCTTGTGTACAAGAAGCATGACCTAGTTTAGTGTAACTAAAGGATAATGAAGGTATTATATTGCTGCAAACAAGAGTTGACTTTGTTGAATAAAGGAAGTTGAAATATTAGCAATTGAATATGAGTGTGCTTTATACAGTCAAACTTGTGTCTAGAGACAGACGTTATTTGAAAAAATGATTGTATTATAGAGGCTAGAAAGAATTGTATGTGTTTGTGTGTGAAGTGTGTAACACAGATTTTGCATTAATTTTACATGATCGCGAATACGTATAAAGAAAATTACGTAAAATGAAAAATTTCTGTCATTTGTAACATACTTACGTAATATCTCGTAAGACATGGATATCTTTAACCAACGACGTTAGTCATATTCCTACGTATATTTAAAAATGTGAGAGGTAGTTCCAACAAGACACACTGCTGCAGGACACAGTAATGATGATCGACTTAATAAAAAATAATATAGCAGTCCGTAATATATATATATAGTATAATCAGAAAACCACGATTTTCAGAACCAAAGTATAAGAAATAAATTACATGTCAAAGTACCTCCAATAATTATCATCATCATCGATAATTATCTGTGTCGATCCAATCCTTTAAAAATATGAATAAGATAAAGAGTGCCATTTAACAGTTCATTTCCAACATTCATCAGTGGTAATCAGTGAAATGGGGAAAAGCATCAACATTAGCAATTTCACAAAAGTAAATGATAAATAATTCAGCAAAAATGAGAAAATTATCTTATTTAACAGCAAGACAATTTTATGCTTTTATTCTATTTTTAGTCATTTTTATTTAAATTGACATTTAATTTGTAACTAAAGTTGGAATACATTTTATCAATATTAATTTACAAAAGACCAAAAATAATTCCCATGAATACTGTACACTTGTACCGCAACACACAGGAAAAGTGAAAAAATTAAATACACGATATTAAAATATGTTTGTACAGGACTAGCAATGAAATACTATTTTAGTAACACACTAGCCATATTAAAGTTGTAGGTAAGTAATTACAATTTATTTACACCTGGACTGTTCGAAATTCTGAAAGAAAGTGTAACTGGAAAATGCAAATCTCTTTGCGACTCAGACGTTTTAATATTCATTTCATAACCTATGTTAGGCTGCATTATTCTTTAAACCCCATTTTGTTATGGAGTACCAAAAATGTAAGTTGTTAAAGACTAACCCCACTGACCAGAGAGACTTAGGTACCCTCACACAAGATACTAAATGAAAATGGGAAGGCCAGGCTACAAAAGCAGAAAGGAGGTTGAGGACTGAGCAAGTATGAGACTGTATGTAGAACTGAAAGGCTATAAACAACACGGATAGGACAAGAATTGTTAAATCAGAATAAATAGAAATGAAAAACTTTCGCCCTTAACAATGTAGCGCATGTGCATTGGCAAAAAACCTGGCGTTACAGGGCATACTCTAAGGAATGTGGTATGAATCTCAACTAACAAATTATAGTGTTGAAAAAATGACTGACTTGTAAATATGGTGATAAACCCTTGGATTAAAAAATTTCTAGACTTTTCTTGAGCAACTGAAAGACTGTCAGCTTTTGAAGAAATACTGCCCCACTGAAGCAGTAACGGCGTTTATAATAACATATTTCATTACGTTTTCGTATTAGGTTTCTGTTGTAGGTTTCAATGAAATAACTATTAGTCTTTTGTGTGTGTTCGAAGAGTACCTTTAACCAAAATTCTTATTTTTTTCTACTCAGTGTCTTATGTAAACTGATTGTAGGTAACAATCTGAAACTCTCTGTCAAATACTGGATAGATTTTGAGGAGATAATTGAATGAAATATTTATGCACTTATTCAGTATTAGTGTAGTCTGGGGTGAGACACCATGTAGTTCAAATCTGCCTACAAAACTACACACCTTAAGATCCAAGAAGACAATCTAAATACGTGTATCAGAAACTTAATTTCAAACATCTGCTTATTACGCTTCATGTTTTAAAACGGTACAGCAGAGCTACTGGGCAGTCCACACTGTAGAATCCAGGTGATGGTATATAACGCTACACACATTCAATATTTCGACTTTGTATATAGTTCCGCGCCTAAAACAAAAATCAAAGCACACCCTCTTTGCCGAGATGTTTAGAATAGCTGTCATTTTCGTGCCAATGTAACTAGGCGCTTTCTTCCTTCTTTGTCTGAGGGCTATGGCATATTGTTTCCCCCAAACATTGTTTTTGTTTGTATTTTAAACAAAGGACGATAAAGCCCAACGACCAAGTGATGCCTACTGTTAGGATAGTATGTGGATCCAACAAGAATTGCTTACCGACGTGAGGATCCCCACACCATATACTTTGCTCCTAAGATTTAACCATCTGAAGACTAAAATTTATCTGCATTATAAGTTACGTAACAATTCATTCTGCATCTAATAGAGAACAGAGTTTTCTTGCATTAGCAATACCACTCAGCGATTCCTGTATGAGGAACAAATTGCTGCCTATTGTGAAAATATTATAAAATATATTGTACACTGAATTAACAAACTGCACTGTTTTTAATACGAAACTTGACAGTACAGAAACTAAGCAATTAGTCTGAAATGGTTAAATGAACTTACAACATGTAGTTAATAATACAATGTTCAAATCGCCGTAGAAGCAGGGAGGGTGTAGGAGAAGATTCTCAACAAAAACTGTCGACATTCTTGATCTGTAATTTTTCATGTATTAAAGTAATGCACCACATATACCAGTCCCTAATGAAACGCTACACAAAACAGCCAATGTACAGTACAAATGTTTTCGAAAATATTCCCTATGTTCATTCTAAGTGTTTATCTCCTTCAGACAACAATAAAGTCGCAAATTTTAAAAAGGTACGAGTATATTTGAAGTTTTTTTGCTGTTTAGTGACAAAATAATATTTTATGTTTTAATTGACAGTACACAAACGTAATATATTTTCTGAGTAACTGATGGTAATATTTGTGTTTTACTAGCTGATTTTCGTATTACGAAATATTTGAATTCTCTTCCACTTTAAACACTTAAGTATTTCTTCCTTAAAAGCAGAACACAGACACGACTTCAACCGAACTAAACAACCAGTTAAATGAGAACCCATTATCCTTGCTTATGTCTTATTCTTGGGCAACATCGAAACACTGAAATAGGGGCTTATACGTCCAAACTAACAACAATATTGTCATGTTATCCCAAAAATATACTCATATTATTTTGAAAAACAGGTAAACATTTTCACCGTATTTTATGCAGGGGTTCTCTTGTCTCCTAAAGTCATTCGATACTTAATATATTTTACTTTACGCTCAATAGGCAACAAATACCTCTTAATATTTGGTTCTTACCTACCATAAAAACGCTGAAGATTTATCATTAGACATCCCGAGTTCAATAGTTACAAAATGTGCTAGCAAGTTCAATATTGGAGCGTTTTGTGTGAATCTCTAAACAAACAACAAATTTTCCCCTAAAGAAGACAAGTCACGTGGCTTTAGCAATGATGAATGCGATTGTCATTCGAAAGGCAAGGATCGGATGTGTATGTGTAAGTAATATACGATTACATTAGTTTTAAAGTTTTGAATGGCGTTACGATTTGAGAAGTTGTCATTTCTGTTACACGTAGCACGTGGTCGTTTCGAAAGGTGTTATCACGTATCTGAGGTGCCTTGCACAAAACTTTGTGCATGTTCGCTGCGTATTCCCGATTTCAGGTTTTCTAACATAGTCACCGTGTTCATCGTTGATTTATCAACCAAGTCAAACAAATCACTCAGTGGTTTAGCTCTCAGTTTCCACAGCTATTAAATTTCTCTCACACTTCACGCCATCTCACACCGAAATAAAATTGCTTTACATCAACAAAACCCTATAAACATTTCTGCTCATTCAGTTGCAAATGTGAAGATATCTCTTCAGCACCCAAGCAATATCATTGCAGGTTCTCACTATCTACAGCAAGGTACATTACATTACATTACACTTTAGTTAAATGACGTAGATGACCCAGTATATCGGCTGCAATGTTTCGGAATTCTACAGGCAGATAGGTCGCCATAGCGGAATGGAATGGAATAGATGGAAGGGGTAACCGGCCAGTGGACTGGCAAGCTTAACGAGGCGGGAAAACAGCTGACGTCCGAAGTTCGAACAGTCCGGAGCTGGCTCGCAGCTCGTTTAACGATTTCCGATCCGACAGACAAGCAGTAGCAATGGTAGTTGTAGCAGTGACACTAGACTGCTTCGTCTGTTTGTTAAGATTGTGTGTCATCATTCAGTGTCAGATTTGCTGACACAGACACAAATCTCAGCGTCAAGTTTGCTGACACAAGCACAACTTTGTCTACTGAAGCGTATCTTCCGCCATTTGCATCAAAATCGGATTAATGTTTTAAAAACTTTTCCCTTGAAGTAAATATACTACGAGTATATATGTTATGGCACACAGACCTAGATAACAACTATGTTAGTAACTATCTTGCATTGCAAGGTTTTGCTTTATTTAATTAATATTTTCTAGCGGCATAAGATCCAGGATACACCTCTCCTACTTATTGCAATACCTTCATCCATATCACGAGATAGTTTAATCATCAAAACAATTAGTCTTGTTTTTTCATAGTATTGAATATGTTCCATAACAGGGGCTATTAAAAATTCAGGTACCCAAATTGTGCATGTTTAGCCACTTGCCTTTAATAAGCGAATGGAAATTGAATCGCAAATTGCAAGGAATGTGAAGACACTAACAGTATTATGTGTGTAAGCCGTATTACCATTATCATCTTCTTCTCAATAAACCTGCAGTTACCTTAGGCTAAATCAGTCATCCTTTAGAACTTAACACATGATGACAAAACACAATCCAACAAAACATATTATAATACGACGTTACCTACACAAACACAATCCATAATAAACTTGGTTTCACTTCCATTTATTTCGTACTAATTTTCTTAAATTTAGTGCTTTACTTCAAGCTTCCTTTCCTCATCCCAATAGCCAGCAGTTTATAGAATTGCACATACGACGTAGTTACATTTGGATCAGTAGACCGATTTAACAAAACTTGGCATGAATATTACGCTACTGGTGGGCACTAACGTCATTTAGTTCAGGACCATCAGATTCTCTTGTAAATCTTCGAAAAATACGAAACTTTTTTAGATTAAATGGTAATATTGAGGACTGGGCGGGTGTGTGAGAATTTAAAGATAAGTATACATGAAAATTGTTTACAAAATATTAGTTTTAAGTCAATAATTAAGAAGGTTACAACTACGCAGTTCCATATCCGGCAAGTTCAGCACGCGCACGATTTGAAAGTAAGTGGCTATTGCTTCAAAAAATCAAATAAATAAATAAATAAATAAATAAGCAATCCAACGACAAAACTAGACTAGACTAGAAATCGACACAACATGTAAGCAGCCTTGAGAAGTTATGGTCGAAAACCCTTATTAGGGTTCACATCGTGAAACTGCAGTTGGTACAATACCAATAGTCAATTTAGCAGCTTGAATCACCTGGTGCTGGAGACTACAGTTTAGGTAATGCCATAAATCCGCGACTGCCCAACCACCAGTCCTCACATCTAAAAGTCAAAAGCCCTCTCTTTGCAGTAGCACTCTATCATTGATTATTTATGATCTTGGGTTAAAGGCCGCATGAAACAAATGCTATTCCTTGTTTCCACAGATGAGATAAGAGCTAAATATTTATGGCTGTTGTATTCGTGTGAAATGGGTGATAAAACTGTGTTTCAGAACATCAGTTTACCGGCATGTGTAATGGTAATTAACAGTCATTAACGTTTTTCCGGTATATAAGGCGCACCTTACTTTAATGTAATACAGATTTCCTCCATTTTAATACAGGAGTCTGGTGACCCAGCATCTCTGATAAACATGTTTCATTACTTGTAATAAGATATTTTGAGTGTGAGATATATCCCCCGTGTGACACGCACCGCCACGGAGTAAACAGGGTTTACGAGTATATTAAGGAGATACAAAAATATACCCAGCTTTATTTGTTTACATCTAAATTGTATTTGTTTTTAATAATTAAAAATGATAATGTGCGTCCATATGGAGAGGTTTAGACATCTAGTATAAAGCTGAGTGGTTCCACTTACACAATTTAGCAGTTTATTTTATTCTTAGCTCTCTTCTGAAGCTACCCTGATGATCGCAAGGGCGATCAAAATATACTGGTAATTAATAATATGTGAAAAGACATACTGCCTACATGTACATGTTTTATTACACAAGTTTCAAAATTCCTTAATGAACAGATATGTAATATATTAAATTTCACCAACATTCGTATCCCTTACTGAGAAGCAAATAGTTTCTGGCAGCCAATAATTTGTAAAATACTTCCTCACTTCTGGAAGAAAAACAGGAATTTCTGGAATTTAGTGGTTAAGTAAGCGCTGGAAACAGTAATTCTCCTAACATCCCGCCTTCCCCTGTCAGTATCATACTACCAGAGCTCTATGCTCTTTATCTGCCACCTACACCAAAATAGTTTGGCAGCTGATAGTGTCATTAATAAAACACGGTAAGAAAAGAAAAACTAATTACATCACAAACTAGTTCTAACGTGAAATAGCCTGCTGAAATTCATAATTTCACTTTTACCTGGTCTAACGGAGTGCCTTAGATTGTAAGTTGCAGATTTTTTTCGGCCAGAACACTGATGATACTGGCAGTTTTTCGTGGTTTTACTCCGCCTTCCACGCCAGTTTTCAGAAAATGTAAAGGTTAGCTCACGATTACTTCCGTATGAATTCTCCCCAACTTTCTGTCAGACGCAGACCGTGGTGTTAACTAATTCTCCACAAACAAAATACATCTTTGACGGTAGGCAGAGGTTAGGATGGTTAAAAGGAATTAAATCAGGCCGAAACGACAACATCAAAACTGGAACTCTGAGGTTAATCTTTTGACGCCTAACGACGACTATAGGTGTCGTACCGCACCGCTAACCTCTAAATGTTGCATTTTATATATTTATTCAACAAATATAGGTACTGAATATTTTAAACATGGTATATACTCTCCGTTTTTTCCTCTTCAAAATTCAGTTTGTTTCATAAATCTTATGTATTTGGTTCCTGTATTATTCACATTTTATATACAGGGTGTGCTAAAATTAAAAAATAATAATTCCGGAGCCAAAAGGTTAATAATAAATGGAAATTAGAAAAACCTGATATTCGTCAAGTGTCATAATAATACACATATTCGTGAATTCATAAAAAATTGAAAGTTAACTCCGTAAAATGCACAAGTAGGATATTAAAAATATAATTTCACACACAATTTACCAAGACTGCGACATGTTTTGATCTTCTTCGTATCATCCTCAGGGAGTTTTACGTCATACAAGCATGTATAAAACAAGCACGAATTATCGGATAGATTGTCTACATTCAAGAACTAAAAATTTTGATTTGTTTGATAATTCATCTATGCCTGTTTGATGTACCATTCCATGAGAATGATCTGAAGAAGACTGAAAAATGTCAGAGACTTGGGGAATTGTACGTGAAAGAGTATGTTTTATACTTGTGCATTTTATGTTTATGGGACCGTGCATCATCTTGATAGTTGAGTAAAGAGAGACCAACTTGATGCCACTTGTTTTATTATTATTTTATTCAGTGCTCAACATGTTTCGGGTGTTAATACATCCGAAACATGTTGAGAACTGAATAAAGTAATAATAAAACAAGTGGCAACAAGTTGGTCTCTCTTTACTCAACTTGTGCATTTGTTAGTGTTAACTATTAGATTATTCGTCAGCTAGTTCTAACACCACGAATTCTATAAATATTTGTAACTAACTAGGTTAGGTTTTTCATTTATATTGCAGAGCAGTAACAACCTTTGAGATGAAAAATTGTCAGTCTTTCAAATTCTTCAGTTTGGAGTGTAAATCAATACGTTAGACAACTATTAGGTTTTGTTTGTTCGTTTAAACATTCACTGAATCAAACTTCATTTCTATGATAGTGCTCGCAGAACGGAACCTTTCTGAAGAAATATGTTCTGGTCTGTTACAGCAAATGCTGTTTATCACATAATTAAATAATCCTTCTAACGTTCATTTCTGTTCCCATTTGCAAGCACACATTCAGGCGGAAGATTCTGAGCTCTCCCCCATCAAACCTGGCCGACCGGCAAAGCCAAGCTTTACTCCATATTTCCGCTCTCTGAAAAAATTAGCTCAGGATAATATGCGTAGCAAATTAGAACCACTGTCTTCCGTATTCTGTTCTAGCACACTGTAAATCTAAATCTGTGTGGGAAAACTAAAACCCCCCC
>Ga0123357_10007944_pt1 | contig 13198 bp, 12 predicted proteins | sample TergutEmb28metaG_FD_89873 | JGI IMG/M metagenome (GOLD analysis project Ga0123357, IMG submission 89873) | Embiratermes neotenicus P4 segment gut microbial communities from Petit-Saut dam, French Guiana - Emb289 P4 | ecosystem: Host-associated > Arthropoda: Insects > Digestive system > Gut ...
ACCTCACGAGGCTGAGTGGACCCCGTTCCAGACCCACTACTACTCAGAAAATCTGGTAGCGCCGGGGATCGAACCCGGGACCTCTGTATCTGTAGCCAGAAACTCTGACCACTAGACCACTACTACTACTGCTGTTAATAATAATAATAATACAAACTTATGACATCTATTATAAGCAGGCGTATGCAAAAATATATAGATGCTGAAAATTTGATGCCAAAACAGCAGAAAGGGTGCTGCAACGGATCAATAGGATGCAAAGATCAGCTGCGAATTTCAAAAGCAATACTACAAGAATGTAAATGCAGAAAAAAAAATTTGTGTATGGCATGAATTGATTATCAGAAAGCTTTTGACAGGGTGCCACACAAATGGATAATTAAATCCCTAGAGTTAATTGGGATCAATAATAAAGTTATATCATTCACCAAGAAGGTTATGGACTACTGGAGAACACATATGCGCCTACACACAGAAAATAAGTTAATAGAAACAGGAGACATAAAAATACAATGTGGAATATTTCAAGGAGACTCACTGTCACCACAGCTATTTTGCATTTGCTTAATCCCTCTCACTGAACAACTGAATAGGTTGAACACAGGATACGAAGAGCACACAACAAAGACAAAAATATTACACTTACTTTATATGGATGATTTGAAGTTGATCGCTAAATCAGAGGAAGAACTCCAAAAATGGATACAAACAGTTAAAACCTTCAGTGATGATATCCATATGGAATTTGGACTTGAAAAATGTGCCAAGTTTGTGCTTAAAAGAGGCAAACTAGTTCACTTGCAAAATTTAGTGATCGACATCAACAGAGAAATACAAGAGCTAGAACAGGGAAAAACTTACAAGTACCTCGGGATTGAGAAAAGTGAAGGCATACAACACCAACAAATGAAAGAAAGATTGAAACAGGAATACAGCAGGAGATTAAGAATGATATTGAAGTCTGAACTGAATGCCAGGAATAAAATTACAGCAATTGGAGCACTAGCTGTCCCAATGTTGAGATACAGTTTTGGTATAATTAACTGGAGAACTGAAGAAATAAAAAAGATTGACAGGAAAACTATAAAGATGCTAACAATGTATAAAATGCATCACCCAAAAGCTAACATAGACAGGCTATATGTAAAGAGGAAAGAAGAAGGCTGAGGACTGGTACAAATCGAAGCGGCATATAAAGCAGAAATAATTAATATTGCAGAATACCTTAACACAAATTATAAAGAAGACTAGTTTGTAAATATTGTTAAAAGCCACAAAAGCACTCAACCAAATATGAACTCAATAATTAAGATAGCAGCTAAGATTACAGAAGAATTAAGTCAACCAAATGAGAAAAGTGATGCAAAACAGGTTGGAATACAGCACACAAAGGCAAGATTGGGAGAGTCCCTAAAGAAAAAATGGAAAAACAAAGTAATGCATGGGCAGTACATTAGAAATATAGATAGACAGCTTGTTAGTGAAGAAGACCCGTTCCTCTGGCTATTGTTGGAGACCTAAAAGCAAAAACTGAAAGTGATATAGTGGCAGCACAAGACCAGGCCCTACAAACAAAGTATTATGCGACAAAAATATTGAACACAGAGACAGATAGCAAGTGCAGACTTTGCCAATAATTTGACGAGACAATAGACCACATAACATCAGCATGCCCAATACTGGCAAAAGAACAGTATGTAAAAAGACATGATAGAGTGTGTGCACAACTACACTTCAACATATGCAAGGAAACAGGAGTACAGTTGGACAAAAAGCACTGGTATGAACATGTTCCATAATCAGTAGAAACAAGTCAAGGAGGCAAGGTAACCATATTGTGGAATCAACAAGTACAAACTGACAGAACTATCCCCAACAACAAACCAGATGTTATAATCCATGATAATGAAAAGGGAATGTGTATGTTAATAGACGTTGCAATCTCAGGAGAGAGAAATGTGATTAAAAAGGAAGCCAAGAAGATTTTAAAATATAAAGACCTTACAGTAGAAATACAGCACATGTGGAATGTAAAAACAAAAGTGATATCAGTAATAATAGGAGTGACTGGGACGATTTCAAAGTCATTCAGAAAATATGTGAGCAACTTACCAGGAAAACATGAAGTCAAGGAACTCCAGAAAAGAGCCATATTGGACACTGCACTCATACTTCGAAAAGTACTAATGTAAAAATACGATAGATTCAACACTGAAACTAACCATATAAGCACCATGAATATTAACAACAGAATACCTGCAACACTGTCTTCCCTAGGGACATAGTTTGTCTCAGGAATATAAGTATAAATACCCTGCATAAAGGAGATGATAATGATGATAATAATAAAACACACTTAACAGCACTATCACTGAAAAGCTCTGGATGTACACAGACTTGAAAGAAGAGCTTATAAGAATATGGCAACTGAAAACAGCCTATATACTTCCATTAGTACTGTCCACAATGGGTATTATTCCAAACAAGTTTAACAGAAGTTTAGAACTACTTAACCTTCACCCTAGTGTGTATACCCAAATTCAGAAAGCAGTAATACTTAATTCATGCTGTATAAGCAGAAATTTTGTGGCAGTGAATAAGAGATGCTTGGTCGGTGAGATATGTATTCCTTTGAGAACCAGCTAAACTGCTGTGAAGTAAGGAAAGTGGATGATGATGATGATGATGATGATGATGATGATGATGATCTGCAATATAATACCCAAAGAGTAAGTGAGCAGTAGCCATGGCTGTCAGGCTTCTTCTTTGTGAGGTATGTACTGAGACTGAAGAAATATTTGAGCATTGGACATACAATGCAACTTAGCAATACCATAAGTTTCGTCATGCCCGTTGTGTTTATAATAAACTAGATTGGAGTGTGTGTACTTGTCTAACACAACTATATAGTTGTGTTAGACAAGTATACACACTCCAATCTAGTTGATAGCAATACCAGATGACAGAACTTCATTAGATGAGGGCTGTGCTTAGTTTGCTGTCAGCATAAGTAAATGACTGATGAAGGAGTCTGTGGAGTAGCATGTGTGTATTGTAGCATATTGCCATGTTCAGTGAGTTTTGTACTCTGCGAGATGTGAGCTGAAGGTGAAGAGACAGTTGTGCAATGGAGACAGATTTTAGCAGGAAAATCAAGGCTATGCCTTAACAGATTTTTTGTGGCTTATGTTAGTTCTTCCTGGAAAATGTGAGTATAATATCTGACTTGGTGTCATGACGTGTACTTAAGCTTCCCTTCTCCTCCACAGCAACTGAAACCATAAGATTAATAAATTCAAAATTTTTTCCTTATTTCACCTGTTATCTCCTTGTTTTCAGTAAAAAGTAGTTTTTTATTTGCTTATTTTATGGGAAGAAGGTGCCAGTGCACTCTTTTGTTGTATTAAGAAGGTAATATTCCTTCATGTTTGTAATAATAATATGTGTACAAGGTTCATTTGTTTTAAAGATATCAAACTAAAAAAATCAAAGCATTCAATGGATGCAGAATAGATGAATACTTTCCATATATTGAATCCTTGTACTACAGCATAAATCTTGAAGCTTCATTTACTAAAACAGGTGTAGCTATTTAGTGAAAAATTCATATTACACCTAATTTCTTAAAGTATTTTTTAAGTTCTGTGTTTTGTTGCAACTAATGTGAATTTGTATATACATTTTGTTACTAAGAAAATGTGGATGATCATACATGTGTATCATTTTGTATGTAAACAGATTTTAATGAAACTTGGTATTTGGAATTTCTTTGGAAATTTAAGACCATATCTTGTCAACAGAACTTCCATACTGTTTTATTGTACATAAAAACATTTATGCAATCTGTCCATTAGGTGTGTTGTCTGGTCTACGACACATTGTTCAAAAGGAGACATTCTTCGCATTGTATAAAGGCAATGGAGCACAGATGGTGAGGATATTCCCTTATGCTGCCACACAGTTTACAGCATTTGAATTGTATAAGAAGGTAAAAGATTGTTTCGTTACCTGTGGGAGTCTCATAATTGGGTGATTTGTTGTGGGGTCTTAGAAAATTGAGCAGTTCGTATTTATACATAAATCAGAATGCACTCACAAGACACAGATGGGAATGTAACCACATGTTTTGCAGCGGATTATGGTTTGTGTTCAATTTAGGCGAACATTGTGTTATTTTGTCGTAAAATAGAGTTGGTTTTATTTCTAGTTCACTGATATCTTTTAAATTCTATTAAATTTAGGATAGTTAACCTTACTTGTAAAAGGATATTGGTATTTATTTTTAGTCTGTTCTTGTATATGTAGATGTTGACATCCATATTGGGAAGCAACTCACACATAGGCAAGTTTCTGGCAGGTTCAGGTGCTGGTGTTACTGCTGTAACACTTACATACCCTCTGGATACCATTCGGGCTCGCTTGGCATTCCAAGTAACAGGAGAACATGTTTATACTGGAATAGTCCACACTGCAATGTGCATATTCAAGGAGGTATGTTTATTAGATTTTTAGTTTTCATTTAGTTCAATATTATGATGAAAAATCTTATGAGGGTTCATGTTAGTTTTGTCTGTTTTGATTCTGGTATCATGCAGATTACTGAAGTGGTAGTCCTGAAGTTTGTGTTTGGATGGTGTGATGATTTGACAAAAATTTGAAATGACTTTTTTGCTTAATATAATTGGTCTTCTCATTAAAGTGTTTGCACTCTAACAGCTATGTCATGAGTGTAGGAGACTGATAAAAACAGTTGGAAAGTAGTCTGTGTGATTAATAAGGTAAGTATATAAATACTCAAATGTACTCTCAACTTAAATAGACTGTGAGTTCCAACACAATTTTAATTTTTCTTTCTTTACACCTAACATGTTTTGAACATATGGTTTGCTACCAAGGGCATCATAACACAACTGTTGAGGGAACAGTGTGTTGTTGGTTTGTGATAATTAAGAATTCAAGGTGACAGAGAACTAGACGCTGGGAGTAAACCTGAAATGTATCATCAAGTGATGTATTCTGTGACCTATTACATAGACTTTATCACGGTGTTCTTTACTTTTGAAGTATCATACAGTTTCATGGTTAATGTGTGAATGTAATTGTATTTACTCCTGTAAGGAAAGTGTGGCTTTCCTTGTGTCTGTTTTCACAAAATTTTCAAATTCTCAACAGCATTATATTCAGATCTCTTACGTCATGTGTCACAGAGATAGGACAATATTTGTGTAAGCACAAGATAGAAATGCTTTAATGTCCCTAAGTAAAATATGGCTTTCGGTGGGCCAATTTTTATTAAACCCACAATCACTCAAATGTTTGTTTAAATCTTCTGTAGCAGATTTTATACAAAATGTAGAAAATACAGGCAAAATTTCATTAATCCCCCCCCCCAGTAAAGTATGCCTGTCACTGCAACAATTTTTATGGAACAGCTGCCTGGAGGTCTTCTGAATTTTAACCAGATGGGATAAAGTATGTAGAAAGTATGGGGAAAATTTAGTTTCTGACAATAAGTAAGGATGGTTTGCACTGTACTGATTTTTGCAGAACTTATAATTACTGAAAAACATCGCGTTGAAATCTTCTGCATTGAATTTTAACCAAATAATTATTGAAGGATGGAAAGTACAGTTAGCAGTTCTTTTAAACCTTTGAGTAACATGTAGGATTTTCTGTTAGTTAGTTGCCATGTCATCCTCAGTAAATAAATGCAGGTACATTATATCTGCCACTATATCATACCAAGAATGATGAAACAGGAACAAAGCAATGGCTGCATCATTATGAGTGGCCAGCTTGTCATTACAGCAGATAACAATGCAGAGTTTTCCCAAAGATTGTGATAGATCAAGTCATGATATATGAAGCATCTCAAAATATGGATTGCCAAAAATCAGGTGTTTCTGCATAACAGTGCCTCGGCACATTTGACAATGCTTGTGCTTGGTAAGATGATGCTTTAGTGCTTCCCCATCTATCATACATTGCTGATTTCACGTGATGGAATTTTATACTTTCTGTGCATGATGGTCTAGCTGAAGGGCTCTTACTTCATGGATGCAACAGAGGCTTCAATGTCCATAAAGACTGTATTGCAGAAGGTGGTTTCCAGAAGTTTTTCAAACAACATTCCAAGAGATGGCAAAAGTGTAGCTTCAGAAGTACTTTATTTTGAGAGTAACTGCATCTAAGGGTTTAGGACTCCTACATTTGGTATATAGCTCCAATTCAGGCACTTTATTTAGCTTCTCCATATCTGGTATAACAAAAACCAGGTCTGTTATGTGGATCTCATTTTGCTTAATAGATGCTTCTGTGTGATACATTTGTTTGTTCGTTTGTTTGTGTGTTTGAAGGAAGGAGGACTGCGAGCTCTTTACCGTGGTTTTACACCAACAGTATGTGGAATGATCCCATATGCTGGCTTTTCATTCTACTGCTTTGAGATGCTCAAATATATATGTATGAAGTACATGCCCCAAGTGACTTGTGATAGTTGTTCACGAAATACAGGTACTGTACAGCCCAGCAACATACTATAACAATTTCATGATTGACAGCTTCTGCAATAGTGGAATGTGCATGTTTTTATGCTCATTTGTCATTTGGTATTCATACTCAGTACAAGCAGTGGAAAATGCAGAAGGGGTTAGGGATGAAGCTGTAGATGTATATGTATTGTTCAACATCCGTTCAAGTTGGGAAGGTCATAAAACATGTAGCATCAATCAGATGTGTGTAGAAATGTGTAAAGAAGCTGAGGCAGACATTAAAACTAGAACTCAAAATGTGAAGTTGACAGTGACCTGATAGAATAATTTGGCACATATCATCACTTCTGCTACTAATGGCTTGTTAAGTGACATATTGCCCCACATATTTATTAGACTCAGAAACTGTTAATGGCAGTAATAATGAATAACTTGTACTGTACTGAAAGCACTACCCCAAGATTTCTTTCACTTTCTGGCAGTAACTCTATATTAAAATTTGTGGAAACCAGTAAAACAGTAGTAGTCGTGGTGGTGGCGGCGACGGCGACGGCGGCGGTGGTGCGTTAGTTACTTTAGTAATATTAGTTATTTGATTTCTTGTACATGTAGGTATGGAAAACACATGCTTGAAAAATGTGTCTGGTATTTCATTGTGTTTTACGTTTGTAACAGTGATACATAATTAAATGAAAAACAAAAATCAAGGTGACTGTTTCTGAAACATGGTGTACTTCTGGTGTTTTCCATAGCTATGTAATCATGTTTTTTCGTGTGTCAGCACTGCCTACATGTCCGAACATCTCCAAACACCACTCTTTTTATCTCAAAGGAAGTTTAGGGAAAATAAATCTGGGGATCTAATTAGACTTTGATACAAAGTTACCTCTGTTTATCCAGCAGCTTGCAAACTGTCTGAAAAGTTGTTGCATCTGAATACAAGATGGGGAAGAAATTTCTGTGTTTATTTTATTCATCCTGCTTTATTTTCAGGTGGACTGGTTCTTCTGATGCCTGCAAAATTGCTCTGTGGAGGCCTAGCAGGTGCTGTGGCACAAAGTTTTTCGTACCCATTAGACGTAACAAGGCGCAGAATGCAGCTTGCAATGATGAATCCAGAGACAAGAAAGTTTGGGTAAGAGATTAGAGAGTCATATCATCTTATTTGAAAAGGGGATTAGGAAATAATCTCTTTCAGATTGTGAATAGGAAACATCTCTGACTTGAATGTTGTGACATATTGAGGTGTTACTTATCTATTGTTTTTTCTGTGCCCATACGAGTACCAGATACAGTATGTAAATACTAAACTACACTTCTGGTGAATGTAATTGAAGGAATTCTCTTGAAGAACTGTAACAAGAGTTGGTATACGTTAATAGTCTTAAGTTTTCTCATTGTTTATAAAGGTAAAGCAGTCCCATTACAGGCCTGGAGTTGTCCAGAGGGTTCCAAGAAGTTAAGGTTCCCAGATTTAATGACAACGGCACAGGATAGTGGTAAGGTTGTCAGCCTTACACACCAGCCGCCTTTACCCCCAGGAAAAGCTCCTGGTACTCATTTCTGTTAGAGGCTGAGTCGACCCCAGGGCCATATTGCGATCGGACAGATTTTATGTCAATGAAAAATTCCAATGACACCAGCTGGGATCGAACCAGCGACCGTCTGATTTGTAGCACAGCACCTTAACCACTGTGCCACTGCGGTCCCCTCTCAGTGTTTATGAGGGGGGCATTATAGTTATTCGTGGTGAATAGAAATAGGTCATGTTGAAATGTATTGGATATGCCATAAATAAAGTTAAAAAAAAAAAGTTTTTCACTTAGATATGAGTTCAGGCAATACAGCCTTGTAAGTGCTGACTGTTGACAACATAATGCACTTTTGTAATACAGTGAGAACCCAGTGTGTGTTACAATTCTTGGAGATATTTTCTGATTATCTGCTTTTATCAGATTAAAGTGTGTTTCAGGTAAATATTTCCATTTATTGTGACCAAGATAAATTGATGTAAATAATATGTTCTCACATTTTCTTGGGAAGGCTTTGGTCTGTAGGTGTGAAAATACAGTTTGTAGCTTTTTGTCTGGTAAGTGTATGTTAGTAGTAACTGTGTATGTAATAAAATTCTATGGATAACAGCAATAATAATGGTGATATTGGTGAGAACAATGACTATGACAGGAACAACCATGACATTGATGTCTCTATATGTATTAATTTTTTTTTGGCTAGTCACCATTTCTTGTGTTTTCATGCCATCTTTTTCTGTGCGTTGAGAAATGCACTTTCATCTTCTGTTTTGGTCACACTGTTGCACATGTCTTGCATTTATAGATACAGATACATGTAGTATTTTTGTGGCAATGTGCAACTATACACAGCACTTACGCCTTTCTTTCATGTCAGGAGATAAGTGATATAAAAATGGGCTTAGTCTTCTGTTCTGCTTTGCCAGTGCCGCAGCCTCTCCTTCAAGAGTTGCATACGAATATGCGGAATGAACAGGGACACAGATTGTAAACTTTTAAAAAAACTTTAATGCAAGATGTAATTCTGTTGAATGGCTTCTCATTCATTAGATTCCAGTCTTCTGGGATGTGATGCTGTGTTGCTTCTTCATGGAACTTGAATTGTAGAAGATGGAGACATTACGTTCCTTCAAAGTAATGGAAACTACTCACCCAGTGACATGGCAAGACATCCCAGAAGACCAGAATCCTCAAACCACTGTGAAAATCTCAAACTTGCATAATAATTTCTTGTTTATTCTAACTCTCTTCTTTTTTCATGATTTCCACTTCTTCTTGATGGTCGTATTGGGATACAACAGATGGTATGTTTTGTTGTAGATCAGTTTTAAGTATTTACTCTGCAAAATAACTTTTAGGTGTGAGTGGATGTAGTATAGTGTTTGTCATGTAAAATCATTTTTCATGTTTCGTATTCCATCAAGAGTTGAATTGTGAGGTGCGATAGTGGAAAAATGAAGTATTTTGTGAACACTTGTTGTCTTAGTTTTTCTAGCATGGTTTAGCACCTTCATGTCAAGCAAAGTATAACTCTTAAACTTGCAAGAAGGCATCACAATGTGCTTGGATACGTATTACAGTATTAATAGTGTACGTCAACACAGTTGTTTTTATTACACAAGGTAATTACATAGGCTACATGTGTCGACTATTGAACAGTCATCTTCAGGCCTTTTCTTTACAGGTTAAGTCACAGGATGCTGTGCACACTTTGGGATCCCAGTGTGTTTACATCAGTAAAACACTTAAGCCAGAACATTGCCTAGGAAAGTAAAATGTACAAAATGTAACTAAGTGGTTAAAATACATATAAAATTAGATGGTAATGGGACCTATTTTTAACTGGTAAATGCCAATATGCTATTTTTTAAAATAATTTTATATGTATTTTAACCATTTAGTTACATTTCATACGCTTTACTTTCCTAGGCAATGTTCTGGCTTAAGTGTTTTACTGATGTAAACACACTGGGATCCCAGTGTGTGCACAGCATCCTGTGACTTAACCTGTAAAGAATAGGCCTGAAGATGACTGTTCAATAGTCGAAACATGTAGCCTATGTAATTACCTTGTGTAATAAAAACAGTTGGGCTGACATACACTATTAATATCATAATACATAACTTTTAAAGGTATTTTGTATGCTGCAAATATTCCTTTGCTAAATTTCTTATACACTATAATTATTTTTGCTGTTACTTTTGAGATAACATACAGGCATGATCACTGTGTCATATGACCTCTTGAATTTGAATGCTTATTTTCTCTTCTTCTTTTTAAGTGGTGTGTGAATTAATAGACATTTAACAGATTTTTTGGAAGTAGTTTGTGTTGCAGAAGGTATTCCGTATGTAAATACTTGCATAAGAGTAGCCAGATGCAGTGAAATCTTAGTGTCAGTTTTATGAACAGTCAATTGAGATTTTGTTTGGGAAGAAGTAAGAGAGTTACAACATGGTGGTCATCCACACATATTTCATCAGAAGTATATAGGCTGTGTCTGCAGTAGAATCATTGTTTGTGAGACTTTAATTACATAGAGTTGTCCAGTTAAACTTATTTAGTTATACAAGGTGTGACAATTTAATTCCCAGAATAGTCGCAGCGTGTCGCTGGGGTGTTGAGTCAGGCAACCTCATGTACTCAAGCACGTTTGGACATGTTCCAACTTGGGTTTACATGAGCCACAGACCAAATGAGTTGTTCACTCCTGAGCAGCAGAAAAAGTAGTATGTGTCCGTGCTATACAGTTGGCAGAAAAATGAATGACAAGAATCTGGAGCAGCAGATAAATATCAAGTTTTGTGTGAAGATTGGTAAAAGTGCTAATGAAACGTTAGCCCTATTAAGAGTGGCTTATGGTGAATACGCTATGAAGAAATCGAGTGTTTTTGAGTGGCACAGGCGGTTCAAGGAAGGGCGAGAAGATGTGCAAGATGACCCAAGATGTGAGCAGCCAAAAATGCAAAGGACAGATGCAAATGTGGACGGAGTACGAACCTTGGCGCACACAGATCGAAGAGTAGGTGTGAGAGTAATAGCAGAATTGAATATGAATAGGGAAACAGTGTGACAGATTGTAAAGAAGATTTGAGAATGAGAAAAATTACCGCAAAATGGTGCCTTCAATCTTGACACATGACCAGAAATAACGTCGGCTTCACATTTCATCCGTTCTTTTATGCAATGCAGAGATGTTTGATAGGATCATTACCGGTGATGAAACGTGGTGTTTTCAATACGACCCGGAAACAAAATGACAGAGCATGCAGTGGAAAACACAGAATTCACCTTGGCTGAAAAAAGCATGCATGTCTCGGTCACAGGTCAAGACCATGCTTGTGTGTTTCTTTGATCACAAGGGGATAGTTCACTATGACTTCATAATACAAGGACAAACAGTAAATCAACAATGTTATTTGGAAGTGCCAATAAGGTTACGGGAATGTGTTCGGAGGAAAAGATCTGAACTCTGGCCTGATAAGTGGATTCTCCACCATGACAATACCCCTGCACATGATGCATTAAGAGTTCGCGAGTTCCTGGCTAAGAACTCCATTACAAAAATGGACCAGCCACCTAATTCACCTGATTTAGCCCCCTGCAATTTTTGGCTCTTTCCAAAATTAAAAAATACCCTGAAGAGACGAAGATTTGATGACCTTTCTGACATCCAATGCAATGTGAAAATGTTACTGTGAGGTATTCTGGAAAACGATTTTCAAGACTGTTTCCGGCAGTGGCACCATCATCTCACAAAGTACATAGCTCGCAAGGAGGGTATTTCACAGGCGACACGAACCATTAGTGAACAGGTAAGCAAATTTGGCTTTCACAGGGCCATTCCGGGAATTAAATTGTCGCACCATGTACTCTGTTAAATATTAAAATATTAAAACCGTCAGTATTAACATATTATTTTTTTACATTTTGGGACTTTAACAATCTGTGGACATACTGAAAATGTGATAGTACCATAAGACAAACAATCTGGAACTTACATCACTGCTGTGGGAACCTGAGATTTCACAAATGTTGGGGTTTGATTGTGGAACTTTGGATGTGTTTTACAAGGCATGTGAGACACATACTGCTTGTTATGTTATTGCTGTGGCATATTTGGTAGATTATTCCCACCTGTGTACCTCATAACAAAGTGAGCTGTAAAATCATCAGAGTTATAACACAGGCTATTTGACATGCATAGTGAATAGACATTTTCATCTTGTTTATTATTCTGAGAAAGAACTCTCAAAACATGCTCATTTACTTCCAAAATAAACCAAATACACTACTGCTCAGTTAATTCCCTTTTTTGTTCATTGTAAATACATGTAACCATGTAACACCATCTAAAACCTGTACAGTCATATAGTTTCTGTAGTAGCTGACTAGGAGCCCATTTGATTAAGGAAGTTGACAGTAAATTGTCACTGTCTTTAAATCTTTGAGCCTAGAGCGCAGATTTTATATTGCCACCATTCCCCTCCATGGTACACTTATACCGTGCACACTGCAATCTGTGTTAACAAACTGTGTATCCACAAGTAAGGTGACACTATAATATGTAACATTATGTGTTTCACAAGACATCAGTGTGAATGCCACAACACAATAATGATTCATGATTCCACTGTCTGTGATGGTTTTATTAGTCCAAATTAATCATGAACATCAAGACGAGACTGTAACTAGATGGGGATTAACCACTGACAGTTTCTGTCATTTGCTTCACACATATATATTTTTAAAGAAAATGTGATTTTATAAAAATTTAATGTTGAGTATTTTAATGCCTAGTTTTTAAGGCTTATAAACTGAATGGACAGTAAGATTCTGTAAAGCTGAAGAATCAAAGACCAGCTTGATGTCACTTGCTATTTTATTTCACTTCATATGTGCTCAACTTGTTTCGGACATTAATATATACATCATCAGGAGCTTGCGACTATTCTGTTGAATTACCACGTTGGTTGTATTGTTCTTGGTTCGATGTGTGTTGGAGTTGGTGTGGTTGGGTTGGAGTGTATCCGTGTTGAAGGCTGCAGCTGCAGCCTGCAACACGGATACCACTCCAACCCAACCACACCGAAACTCCAACACACATCGAACCAAGAACAATACGACCAATGTGGTAATTCAGCAGAATAGTCGCAAGCTCCTGATGATGGATA
>Ga0123357_10007945_pt1 | contig 13198 bp, 6 predicted proteins | sample TergutEmb28metaG_FD_89873 | JGI IMG/M metagenome (GOLD analysis project Ga0123357, IMG submission 89873) | Embiratermes neotenicus P4 segment gut microbial communities from Petit-Saut dam, French Guiana - Emb289 P4 | ecosystem: Host-associated > Arthropoda: Insects > Digestive system > Gut ...
CCCCCCCCCCCTTCTAGTGCCGTGGTCAAGAAAGAGTAGAGCTATACCTCTACTTCTCCTATGGGCCGCACAGTCTGTCCAGAGCCTCAGTGCCCGTACAAGGGTGCATTTTACCTTTACCTATAGGTTATGTAGGTGAATGGCATTTCATGGTTGTTAACGTTGAGAGGATGGCTGTAATATTAACAGATTATAAATACTCCGGTTCCCTTACCAAGGATTTAGTCAGAGCGTGTGATGTGTAACATCAGTGACATAACAGACATGTTTTAAGTGTCATTTATATACGTCATCATGCGGCCTAACACTGTCGATATACTGGAATAGATATAACGCGTTTTGTAAACTTTTGCTTGTATGGTATTCTGAAGTTGCCTGTGTCTCAGCCAGGTATCAGTCTACAGTGTAATTACAGCATCTGGCCTTCGAGTGCTAAAAAAAGAGTCACTGCTCCAGATTAGTGCTTAGTGCGGACTACTGTTCATGATTACTCAGAAGAGATCTTTTTGGCTTACTGTTTCTTACCTCCGCGGCTTGCTTTGCACAGAAGTATTTAAAATGAGAGTTCAACAATATAAACCTAGCACATTGTCCCGTATGAATTTCTTAGGTAGCGTGGCACGAATTCCACTTGCCCCAGTCTGTCATAATACAGGGTGCGTATAAATTATCGGAGGATTTTGCAAAACCTTATTTTCACAAATACTGAACAGAAAAACATGGTGTTACTACCATTTGAAAGAGGAATGCTTGCAGTTTCATAGCGACCTTAAATGCATTCGATGTGCGCCCATCGTGTGACACGGCAGATGTCCAGGCGATACTCCCACACAACACCTTCTGCACCTGGCCACCCCGATCACCAGACCTGACAGTGTGTGATTTCTTCCTTTGGGGTTTCGTCAAGGACAATGTTTACGTCCAACCACTTCCAAAGACACTACCAGAATAGCGAGTGCGCATCTACGCCGCAATCGGGAACGTCACACACGACATGCTTGAGAGGGGTTGGCGGGAATGGGAGTATCACCTGGACATCTGTCGTGTCACAGGGGCGCACATCGAATGCATAAGGTCACTATGAAACTGCAAACATTCCTCTTTGAAATGGTAGTAACATCATGTATTTCTGTTCAGTATTTGTGAAAATATGGTTTTGCAAAATCCTCCGATAATTTATACGCAACCTGTAGAATTCGAGGAGGGAACTGGAAGGGAAATGTGTCTTACAGGAGCCGCCATTTCAGCGCGATGTCTGTACAAACGATACGAACATGCTTGTATCAAGTGGGGAACCTTTTTTCTCAATGAACTGATTGTCGCGACAAAGGAGTTTCGAAATTATAAGCGTAAAGTTTATAATACGTCTTCCCACTTAACGCGACCTAAAGGGGCCTGTCAACGAGATCTTAATGCGATGATGCGACCTCATTGAGAATGAAATCATTCTCAGCTTCCTTTATTGCGTCATTGCGTTATGCTTTGGTTACGCTGGACACTTCGTGTAGTATTTTAATTGACGTGTTTAAATGACGCGTGTGTTTTACATTTTAAGCTGTTGATCGCCCACAGGTCCAGGGACTCGAGAAACATTGGTTTATACGTGGAACGTGTAATTGTGTACCCAGCCGTAGACCGCACTTCGATTCTCGGAACGTCTTCCTTGGATGATAAAATACACGAATATCAATGTACTTAAAACTTGACATTGAGGCGCGTTCGTATAACTATTGCTGCCGTGGAAAGCAGTAAGTATTAGATATTATGATTATTTATCTTTATTCTTGCCCTAGTTATCCGGTATGCAAGTCGCACCATTTCTGCGCCGTATTATATTGTCATCTGTGGTATGTCCGACCGTACTGTAAATTTCCGTATTAACTATTAACGGCCACGATTTTCGGGGGGGGGAACAAATTGTGTTTTGATTTCCTTTACAAGTCTAAACAATTTCTCGTTCTGAGAAGAATTCAGCGAGATGTCATAAATAAACGTAGGTCTTCATGTAAAGTACCCGTTATTCAGAAAGAAAATAAAACATATTGAATGCGTTAGAATTGTGTCGTTGTGTGAGCTGTAGTTCTTTGTATGGCAGTCGAGTGACAAGTGTTGCAAATCGGCCCAAGTTTGAAGTATGGGCAATCCGTATTGTGTGCGGTTTTGATTTCTGCGAATTAGGATTTACATTATTTTTTAATTTGGAAATATTATCACTTGAAGGATATCAAGTTCAGTAGCTATAGATGGTAATCCCAAAACTAATTATCCTTCATGCCGGACTCTGGCCCTGGGTCGACTGAGCCGGTAACAGCAGTGAGTACCAGGGATATCTCCTGGGGGTTAAAGGCGGTCGGTGCGCAGGGCTGACAAGCTTGACACCTTCATGTGCCGATTGTCCAGAAATACTATAGTCCTCAAACTCCTGGAATCGTAAAGGCCCGTTTAAGCCTGTAAACATACAGACACTGGAGAATAATACGAAATGGCGTGTGAATCAAAGGTCTTGAAAGCCTGTGGAATTAAAGTATGGGAGCTGAGTGAGGTATGGAAAGAATTATGTATGTTCGAGTACGTTTGTATGTTATCCAGGGTTATGGATGATTCGTAATAGTTAAGTACATTATCACAAGATGGCAGCAATATACGGCAGTAAGAGGCATTTTTGCTGAGTCCGTATTGCAGTCTCGACCTTTACCGAAAAGTTATATAGCTTGTATGTTTAGTGATATCAGTATTTTAAAGTGTCCCTCTAGGTCTGCAGTAGCCTATATAGGGTTAAGAGTTGTCAGCTGAAGGGCTATCCTTGGAAACAATGAGAGATGATAGTTACCAAATTTTCGGTTAGGTTTTCAAATAACTTTTCGCGTTGAGAGAACTAAACAAGAAGCAAAAGGAACAAGTTCTTCAGTATTCCGTTGACATGCTCAGTTATTCTTCTACGTGTCAGGAGCACCTGGTGAAGCTATGCTATATGAGATCTTTCCGCGGTAATGCCCTGCTGATTAATATGCACACATTGATACTCTAGACACAACATGGAAACTGAATGTGTAGGTCTGTATCATCAATATGGATGACGGAAGTAACAATTTACTGAAGTATAGGAGCCAATAGTACCACTTTCTGAACGTCAGCTAGACTGTATATCGGCCCTATATGCTGTTATCAACAGTTGCGTTAACGGAAGGACACAACATATTACCAAGCTCTATCAAAATTGTTTTATTTGCGACACATCTTTATTGATTTCGTGAATATGGAAGATATCAGGCAATGTACATAAAACGTAACATCGTGGCGTTTTCGCGCGACCACTTTTGCCATATAAAAGGAATAAGTATTTCATATTTTGTGTGTGTTTGTAGACTTAGTTATCCAGCATGCAAAGTGCATGCGCTGTATTATATTGTCATGTGTGGGCTGTCCGGCTGTACCATATCCTTCCACATTATCTCATAAATGGCACGAATTCTTTTAAAAAATATATTGAATATAAAATGTGTGTTTTGATTTTGTCTACAACATTTGTCGGAAACATTTCTTCTTCTAAGCACAATCGAGCGAGATATGATCTAAAATGTGTATTGGTCCTCATGTTTACTAATTGTTTTTCTTGTCCGTTTTTAATGAAAGTTTAATTTTCTGGACAGATTTTCGAAGAAATTCTCAAATATATATATATTTAAATCCGGACAGTGGGAGACGGGTTGTTCCATGCGGAGGGACAGACAGACAGACATGGCGAAGCTAATAGTCGCTCTCCGCAATTTTGCGAATGCGCCTTAAAAACCCCCTTCAGGGTTATGACCTCATGTCTCGTAGAAATTACCAGATATTTCGGAGGAAACTGTGGCCTCATCTTCCACTGGTGTCTTTCGAAATTTCGGGTAATTTGCTAACAATTATGACGGCCTCAGGGTCCAGACGGTGGTTTAGATGTTCGTCTGAATGTTGAATGAAACTGTGTTCATGATACTGGCTCTTCCTTGAGCGAATTTTCATGATATTCGTAATTTCGTAATTGCCACTCGATCGTTTGTCAGATGAATCTCTTCTAGCATATTCTTGTGCAATTACATGATAAATAAATACTAATTATAACAGCGCTGTATTGTGACGTCCTTAGGTTACGTTTTTTGCCATGATAATAAAACTTAATGTTAAAAATAACAATGAATATGGGCGAAGACGTCATGCGGGTTACAAGAGACCTCTGAAGAAACTGTTTTCATATATCTGCTCACTCCATATTCTAAATTATATGACGCAGTGTTTTGTGGATTATAGTTTTACACATCGCCTCTAGGCACACAAAACGGTCATTTAAGTGTTGCAATGAACGTCCACCATTATCTGTGTAATTTCCCACTCATTGTGCGTAACATTTATAATATTAACATTATAATTCTCGCTCTTTCACAGTTTGGGTTTAGTACGTGTGATCGGCTTTCCGGATTGCGGAAAGATCGCGGGTTCGATCCCCGGTGATGTCATTGGATTTTTTTTTTGACATAATGCTTCCGGCTCGCTATGGGTCGACACATCTTCTAACAAAAATGAGTACAGGAATATTTCCTGGAGTAAAGGCGACCGATACCACCTTCATGTGTCGACTGTCTTGAAATATGTGAGCCTCAACCTCCTGGAACCCTCAGGGCTTGTCCAGGTCGGTACAAGGATTGCTGTACCTTTTACTCTGCGGACTGTTCGAAGAATCTCCCCCCAAATACCCAAACATATTAATACCGTCATCGACGTAATACGCTATATGAAATACCAAATAAAGACATACATGCACATGTTCACACACAATTGGCTTTTATGTATAGGAGATGTACTTTACCTATATGTAAAGATGGAAGTTTCAACCCGTTCACCGCTCACACCATTCCGTATATAAACTGCCTGCCTAAGTCCTCCCGGCATTATTCTTGAGACTGCTAGACCTTTGAAAGTATGGCTTATATGTTGTTCCGAAACGTCGGTATGAAACTACCGTTCTACGCTGCGTAAAATCCCAAAAGAGTGCAGATCTGATTTACACCGCGGCGGAAGTCTGAAATCACGCGCAGAATTAAATTTAATTTATAAGGTGTAAGGAGGAGTTCATAAATGGACCTTTTGCCAGTGAAAAACTGTTCCGTGCGTACACAGGACACACCCATAGACTTACGAAGATGTAACAATCTGATCTGGAATGCGAAGCCCGGACAAACATCCCTGAGGTGTAAAGTAAACAAGGTGACTAGCGTAGTCTTGGCTTGTGTTGAAATTGAATTAACTTTGAGCTACTTAGAAATTTTTAAGCTCATTTGTATAAGTCGCGGAAAGCGTCTATTAGCTTCGTCATCTCTGTTCGTCCGTCTGTCCACATTCATCAGCGCGGCTTGCACTGGATGGATTTTTGTGAAATTTTGTATTTGTGACTTTTACTAAAATTTGTCGACAAATTGCAGATTTAGTTAAAATTGAACAAAAAATATCTAGCGCTGTACATAGAGATCGAAGTACTGTTGTATTGTTCGCTTCAATACGAAATCTTTTGCAGCTCACCGCAGTGAAAAGGGAACCCATTCTTGCGTTTCCGTGGCAAAACTCGACGGTTTTATATTGTTGACAACTACATGTAGGTCAACAATAGAAAGGTAACGCATTATTGCATGTCAATGGCAACAGTCGTTACGTGAATGCGTCACAGTGTTATACGTAGGTAGCCTGTCTTGCTGTATCTCACATCATTCGGAACTTTGACCGATGGGCTGGGCGGCCATCTTGCGCAGCAGCTGGCCCCATGACGCCGTTGTTTGCTGTCTACACCGAGTTTGGGTGTAAACAAGACAGTGGAATGAGGAATAGCCAAGCCATTCCCATGTACCCAAAGGGACGTCAAAGAGAATACAAAGTTTCTTCTTGTAATGCATCAGCAGAATTCATGAAAGCAAGCCAGCGTCTTCTGCATCACCTAGACCATCTGAACTTTCTGTCAGTCCTGCAGCTTGCGTGAATTCGAATTTTATGGAAGCCACGCTATGCATTTTTGGTTAAGGTTGTTTCGAAACGCAAGAAAACATAACGTTTTGGCGCTCCGAGGAGCCAAGACTCGGTCAAATAAATTTTCCGGCGCATCCTTCGTTTCTATGTAAATTCATTATTTGGACTTAAGCGCTCGAAGACCTATATTTATTGACGGTGAGCGATATTGCAGCCGCGATGACCCCAACTTTTAATCCAACTGTGTAGCATATTCATTTTTGTCTTTGTGTTTCCTATCAGGAAATGTAAATATTGCAAGAGGTATGTAGCCCACAGGATTATAATGTGGCCTGTTTTTATATGGGCGTGAAACTTGGTCTTTCATGTTGAGGGAGGAACATAGGCTGGCGATATTCGAGAACAGAGTGCTGATGAAGGTGTTTGGGCCTGGAAGGAGGGGTTAACGAGACTGGAGGAAATTTCACAGTGAGCAGCTGGATAATTTGTACTCCTAGCCAAACATTATTCGGGTGTTCAAGTCAAGAAGAATGAAATCGTTGGTGCATGTGACACGTAAGGACAGTAGAGCTGTATACTTGGTTTTTCCTGAAGAAACCTTATCTGTGTTATATAAGGACTCAGTCCGTGCCGTTCTGTAAACACCCTCCACCTCGGTTATAAAACCCAAACTGTTGATAATGTATAAGGCAAAAGTCGCTGTTTGTACTGATAACACATAAACGGAATGTAATCACCATGTGGAATTTGTCAGTGTTAAAACTGGTGGTAGGGAAAGTTCCTGGCAGATTTTAAAAGGTTAATATTAACACGGATTAAAAAAAATCGTTTGCGAGAGTGTGCGACTGAATTTATCTGACTTAAATTAGGGCTGTTGTGAATGCGGTAATGAACGTTCGGGTTTCATGAGATGCGAGGAACTACTCAATGAACTATTGTCTTTACACGAAGGACTCTGTTCCGTGCAGTTAGTGTCGTTATTGCTAGTGTAACGCGTGTGTCTGACTAATTGATGACTCGTTTCTTCGTGTAACTAACCACCACTAGATGTACTTACCAAGAAAATCAATTATTAGTGAAAGTGTTACAAACTAACTATATTTATCACATATTTCATATACCTAGAATATTCTTATATCTCATGTTTGTTGAGTGACCAACGATCAGCGACCGGATTGCATGTGAACTTTAATTTCCCCGGATATCAAGTACTCAAGTCACTCTGAGTAAGTTTTTCCAGCGCCTTCCTACAATTTTCCACTCTAAAGCCAGGAAAGACTTATAGAAAAAGCGTGACTGAACGGGTAGAAAGACTATACGCGCCCTTCAGTGTGTCCGAGCAAGGTTAATGCAAGGATATGTACTGCGCAGAAGTTTTACCGACTGGTTCTGTTTTAATGGGAAGTGTACTTCTAATGTGGCCGTACAGGAGTCCTGCGTTATGTCAGCATACTGAAATCAACATTACAACACACGGAAGGACAAGAAACATTTAATGCATCAGGCATAGGAGAGGAAAGTCACACGTACTGGGAAGGTCATTCTGTAGATTAATTCTAAGTTTAACATTAGTCTTTCTAGAGGCGTTCGCAAAATTGCGAAAAGCGACTGCCAGTTTTGTGATATCTGTCCTTTCGCATGAAACAACTTGGCTTCAACTGGACGGATTTTCATAAAATTTGGTATTTGATGATTAAAAAAAAACTAGGAAATTCAAGTTTCTTTAAAAATCTGACAAGAAATATGGATACTTTACGTGAAGAACTTTGTACATTTATGAAAATATGTCACAGAGTTAGTCTTAGAATGACATGCGTTCCAAACAAAGTTGTAAAGAAAAGAAAATACGCATTTCGTGAATCTTATGCTTACTGGACCGTGCATCATTGTGATAGTTGAAGAATAAAAGACCAACTTGATGTTACTTGTTATTTTATTTCACTTCTTATGTGCTCAACATGTTTCGGACATTAATATATCCATCATCAGGAGCTTGCGACTATTCTGTTGAATTACTACTTTGGTCGTATTGTGGTATCCGTGTTGCAGGCTTTAGCCTGCAACACGGATACCACTCCAACCCAACCACACCGAATCTCCAACACACATCGAACGAAGAACAATACGACCAATGCGGTAATTCAACAGAATAGTCGCAAGCTCCTGCAGAATTCAACAGAATAGTCGCAAGCTCCTGATGATGGATATATTAATGTCCGAAACATGTTGAGCATATAAGAAGTGAAATAAAATAGCAAGTGGCATCAAGTTGGTCTTTTATTCTTCAACTATCACAATGATGCACCTTATAAGCTATGACGTTCTCCTGCAAGCTAGAACTAGATGCCATTTTTTTATTGGTGGGTTGTTTATCTAGGTTCAGAGAGTCTCTGTCGCAAAGTGAGTTACTTGGTAAAATTCACAGCTACGAGTCTTTTCATACGCAGGAAAAGCTGCCCCCCACACACACACACATACCCACACAACTGGATAGACTTAATTGTGTGTATTTGTGGGACAGGAATCCCTCTGTTTTTTTTTTTTTACACAGGATTGTATTTAACGCGCGGAAAATATTTTCGATAAAATTTGATTTGCATGACAATATTAAATTAGTTGAGTCAGTCAGTGGCATGTGGCTTGTACTTTTATATTGCTTGGATAATGCCGTACTTAGCACCGAAAATTGGTATTGTGTTTGAAACATTATAAAATTATGTGTTGCTGTGCCTTCATTGTGTGACTTGTCGTTTGTATTTTAATTCATGGGACGTTGTTGTTTGAAATCATTACTGAGACCTTGACATATACCGTAAGGAAACATCAATAGAGTGAATAATGCTAGGTACCAAGATCGCTGTGGGTGGATCAGCGGTTTTTGTGTAGGCTATACAGGGTGTTAACATACATAAAGTACAATTATTGCGTCTAAGAATAAGCGTAACTTGTGCTGTCTGTGATGCAAAATGTTAGCACAAATTACTTGCGAACTTTGTTTTTGGAACATGAATCGGCAAATTTGCGTCGAGTAGTAACGCACATTTTAGTGAAGAACTTTCTAATGAAAAAAAAAAAGACTCGTTCAGAAAACATTGCGTTATATTATATGTTCATGTTATCTGCCACCTTTACATTTAATGTCGTCGTGCTTCCATGTTAAGCGAATCCCATGTTATCACGTTATCTTTCAAATTCAGGTTGCAGGTGTAGACGAGGTACTTAGATTCACGGAAGTAACTCTCCCGACTAAGAGTGGTGTTCCATTTTTAGGTTACCTTATACACTGCAGTATCGAATGGTAGCATAATTACTAAATACAGAATTGGAAAGGATGAGGGAAGAAGAGGTGCTGCCCTGATTTCATTTATTAGACGCCTGCGCATAGCCGCCAAGAGCACCTACGACCTTCGTCATGTCCGCCTGTATGGCCGTCTGTCAGTCTGTTCGCATATATTAGCACCCACTGGATAGATATCCGTAAAATTTGATATTGGGGGCTGTCGATAAATTCCAAATTTGGTTAAACCAGGACAAAACTTTTTGGCAACTTAACATGAATACATAAGTACGTTTTATAGTTGCGAGCGACATAAATTCGCCATAAAGGCATTTTTGTTCATCACTCAGTATTTTTATGTTGTTGACAGCGAAATGTGACTCAACAACACACAGAACACATTGTTAATTTTCCAATGTAAAAAAAGGTTACGTAAATGCACCACAATGTTACATAATGCGTGTATTGTATAACTTGTTTTTCTGGAACATGCGTGACCATTAATAACACCCTTCTTCTTAGTACGGCTCTACAACTCTTAGTGCAGAGTTGTGGCCTTCACAGCCACTTCCTTCCATCTTTTTCTATCCTGGACAAGAGTCTTCCAGTTTGGCACTTTTTATCCATAGATTCGTGTTACGTTTAACTCGCTTTGGTCTTTGTCCATTTATTCATCCGGCCTTCCTTGATTGAGACTTTTTAGCAGCTAAGTTTTTCCGGGGCTAGGTGGCTCGCCTTGCGCCCAACCCGCAACCTGGAGGGCCAGGGACTCTTCTGTCATGGTTACCATGCCTTAGCCGAGGGGTCCGCTTTTAAGGCGCCGGACACTCGCCCTCAAACCCCCCCCCCCCAATCCCCCTGATGGGTCGGATTTGATGGCCATGCTGAACAATTGTCAGCTTGGGCATTTCCTGCCATTTCCAGAGACACCTACTCGGCATAAGTGCCTCCACAGGGCCCTAGTCATCCATTAACCGTCCTTTCTCAACCGGGCTTGGGACCGGCTATGGCGGAATTATTAATAACACCCAGTCATGTGATTCATTCCTTGTGTCGAGGTACTAACTCTGGGTCGTCCCGAAAATGACCAGGATTCCCAATCACTGGACGATGACGTCGACGAAGGAACGACGAGTTTGTAAGTGGTCTTTCAGCTTTGACGTTGAGTTTGGGGCTTACAAATTATGACAGTAAAAATACTCTAACCGTCCCGAAGTACTGCGGGCTTGGAAAGAGATACTTGGACAACTTGAGCGTTACATTTCGACTTCAAAAATCAAGAGTCTGTGTAGGGCGGCTGAATTGGAATTCCGGAATATGGCAGGCACACCGGAGAGATGAGAACTATTGACGAAATCTTGATTACAGGACCTGAAGGGAAGAGATAACTCGGGTGAGTTAGGCGTATGTTCGTACGGTACTATGTTGACTGATTCGTTTGGCCGAGGGTTATATCCACTGGGAGATTTTGTGGACATATGCGGGGTATCTTGGTTTTCGTATAAAGTGAGAAATTTCTTTACTTTCTGAGCAAGTGTTAGTTCTTAAAAGAGCTTCCCTGCTCCATGAATTTGGTTAATTACTCAGCTTAGATTTGGTAGAAAAAAAAAACGGTCAGGTGGGACAAGGTTAGCATTTCATTAAACAGCGCATTTTCTGTTGTTCTTCACACCGTCCAGTAACACGACAGCTGTAAAATTCTTAAGCCTGAAAAACCAAGATGAAGTATGACGGGAACGTGTCACTGGCGTTTCGGAGCCGCGGCTGTCTGAACCTCTACAGCAATAACACCAAGTGTTTCTTCAGCTCGGCGCAGTCAGCTACCTGAGATGCGAGATCTGAGATTCTAACACCTGTCGCTCTAAGGATTGTTCTTTTCTGGGATGTGTCGCCGTGTTGTCTGGTAGTAATTTACCTACTTTTTGGAAGAGCCCGTGGGCTCCATATTTAAAGCATCTTGTAAACCTGGAGTTCCGGGTAATGTATATTTCGTTTCTTGCGTGGAAAGAGTTGGGCAAAGTAAATTAAGGCCTTTTCTCGACTGCAGTATTACGCAACGCTTGTTGATATTTGTTTACCGACGATTCTGGTTAGCCAATCGGTCCTTTCTTCAAGGGTCTACCAGTCCATGGTATGCTGAGTAACTTCCAACAAAAGCGAAAGTCTCAATTACAGCGCGGCGGAAGCTGAAATCTCTGAAAGTCAATTAAATTCAATGACAAGCCTCGGATTCGAAAACTCTGGAATCGCCTTAAGTAACTTCAATAATGGATAAGATATAATATTGTCTAATAACTCTATCGGTTCTTCTTAACACTGAAGTGAAGGTCTAATCAATCTGTTTATCTTACGAAGATATATATTGGACCTTCTGTTTTACTTTGAAATCTACCTATTAACTAGATGAGATACAAAGAACGAAAAATCACGAAGAAAGACTGTACAGTATACCTTACTTTTACAGCTTTAATAAAAATTAAGAAACAAAATTAAAACAAATTGTACCCTATTAGGATAATTTTATTATTGAAGAACTTCCCCTTTAACACCCGAAGTAAAGGAATATAATTTTAGTGATTTCATATAATGTACATTTATTAATTTTAATATACAATCTTCACTATTATCTAGTTTCGCCGTATACAACTCCAGTTATTATAAAGCCGATATCTCAGATATCTGAAAAAGTATTATTTTAGTGGGTTGTATTTAATTATCTTCCTTCGTATATTTTTCATTGACTGATGATGGCTTTTCACTAAAGCCGAAACGTGTAGCCAGCAATAAAACTGATGTAAATTGAGTTGTGATTGACCCTTTGTACTTTCCTTCCATCCGCTTAAAGTTTAAACAACAGAGGAACCTGTGCTATGTCTGCTGAAAACTCAATTTTCACCAATGAACACGGTTACTGAATTCGATATGCTTTTTATGAACAGAACAGCGGTGATGTATATACTCCTGCGTGCCGTAGGTTGATTAGCCCGTACATCGTCATTTTCATCGTCGTCGTCGTCATGGAGATTCGTCTTTGTGAATCTCGCAACCGAAGCTCGAACTCTAAAAATAAACTAATGAAGCAAAGACGCGCGGCATTTTACCCCTAGGTTCTTGTCTTATTTCATTTTTAATTGGAAGGTGTTAGAGCGAGAATCATTCTCAGGTTGTGAGTCAATTCCTGACATCTAAATGCCCATGATTATCATCAGGACCTGCATAACCTACATACAATCATCCTGAAATGTGGTGCCGAAGACGAATGGAGAAAGGACTGATCGTGCGTAAAAATTAAGAAGTGTTACATAGAGTGAAGGTAGAAAGGAATATCCTACATACGATAAAACGAAGTAAGGATGGCTGGTTTGGTCACAGCTTGCGCGGCAACTGTTAAACTGTTACTGAAGGAAAGAAGGAAGGGACGGGAAGATGAGCAAGGAGACGTAATCAGCTTCAGGATGACATTAAGGAAAAGAGAAGATACTGGGACTTGAAACGGGACGCACTAGATCGCACACTGTAGAGAATTCGTTTTGGAAGGGGATATGGGCCTAGAGCACGCAATTAATGACAACTGCTTGCATTGATTATAGCATTCGTACATTCGTAAGCTCTGTGTTATTGTATTGCTGGATAGATAGAACCATAGGACAGTTATTGGTGTAAGTTTTGATGTTATTGTATTGCTGGATAGGTCCTGAGAACCACAGGGCAGTTATTGGCACAGGCCCCAAGGGTTATTATCGATGCCGACAGATACTAGCCACAAATCTTGGGAAACACCGTCTGACAAGACATCGGTCAGCTCTACCAGCAAATCCGACTTCCTCACGTCCTCGATGCAACTTTAGTTGTAGCAGAGAGGAGCGGATGAAGGCGAGTCCTCGGCGCCTCAAAACCGAGACCTTCGGCTAAGGGAGCACACACCTACAG
>Ga0123357_10007946_pt1 | contig 13197 bp, 4 predicted proteins | sample TergutEmb28metaG_FD_89873 | JGI IMG/M metagenome (GOLD analysis project Ga0123357, IMG submission 89873) | Embiratermes neotenicus P4 segment gut microbial communities from Petit-Saut dam, French Guiana - Emb289 P4 | ecosystem: Host-associated > Arthropoda: Insects > Digestive system > Gut ...
TGACCGTGCATCTCAGTATATTTATCTCAGTAATTAACCAACTTGATGCACAAAATTTTTGTTTTACAATAAGTTTATTTCATGCCTCTACATGTTTCGAGCACATGTGCTCACCATCAGGAGATCAAAATTGCATTACACAGCCTCTGATATCATCACACCTATAGGTGTGATGATATCAGAGGCTGTGTAATGCAATTTTGATCTCCTGATAATGAGCACATGTGCTCGAAACATGTAGAGACATGAAATAAACATATTGTAAAACAAAACTTTTGCGCATCAAGTTGGTTAATTACTGAGATAAACAACCAGAACATGTTCCGTGACGCAGGAGTTACGTAAGTACCGCTAGATCTAAATTACACTTAACGGATTGTACTTGATCCCGTCGAACAGTTCAGCATCATGGAAATAACAAAAACGTAATTTCATTTGCATGTATATTTAGGATAACAATTCACAAAGCTGTTATAAATGTCCCTGCATCGCAAGACGTCACTGTAACACCGGAGGGTAAGGCTTGTATATCCGTCGAATAATCAAATCTATCCAAATATAGACTCATTTACTGCCACAGAAGCACGTATATTTTCCCCTCAGCTCTCCTGAACCTTCCTCGCTCATTCTGAATACAGATATCGCGTCTTCAATAATTCAACTCTGAAAATCTCATCCTTTCCCCACCCTACCCTTCTCGTGAAGCCTATCTGTCCCGGAGAAAATGGATCGCTGTCCTTAGCCACTCACAACCCACAGTATCGTCCTTACCCATACCATGGAGAGCATCCCACGCACGTAGCTAGTGAAACGGGAACTCTGTTGATTTATTATCAGAGAAGCTGACAGTTGTTCAAATGCAAATAGGTGCGAGCATCAACATGGGATGTGATGCCTGGGTCTTCGTCTCTTCCCAGTCTCTCCCTCCGACTCTATGCTGGAGGATGGATGGATTTTCGGTTCAGTGAATGGATTGTAAAGTGACAGACATCGGACCAACAGATAGAAGTAGTCTACAGAGAGTCTGGGAGGAATGAGACCACATCAACATGATATAAAGATGCTGCGCATAAATACAACTCTGGTCGCGTGTAGGCCCACGCTATGTCAAATTATACAATGGGAATTTCGTGCTGCACCATGTTATTGTTGTGCAGTAATAATTAGTGTGCTGAAGGGAACCGATTATAACCTGCGAGGTTTAAGGTTATCACAGCGGTTTTGATGAAGATTAACTCTTCCGGAAAGTTACACAGTGTGTACTGGAAAAGCGTTACCCCACGTTACAGAAGAACGTACTGCCTTCAACTCCAGGGCCAAGCCATACACGAAGAGACCTCCGCAGGACATGCCCACGTTATCTCCTTCTAAGGCTGAATGAGGTGACTCTTTTTAATTTTTCTCCTCCTCCCCCTCATTTGTTGGCTTTAATTTTCATATCGATCTCTTTTACGAACAGATTCTTACTCCGTCTTTTTCATTTTCTTCCAGGATTACGTATTCCTTCTGATATGTGATACAGAATTTTTGTTATCCTGTTCTTTGTTGTCGTCTCATGGTTGAGACAATTATTCGCCGGCCTCTTAAGCATATGTCCCGGTTTGATCCCCAACTCGTCCATGTGGAATTAGAGGTGTACAAAGTGGTAATGGGAGAGTTTTCTCTCCGAGTACTCTCGTATTCTTATCAGTCATTCCACCAAAACTCCATACGCATTTATTAGCTTACCACCGACGCTATGCAGTCTACACAATTGACAGTGCTGTTAAATAAAACATTTCTTCCTCTCTTTGTAGTCACTGTACAGTGAATAACCCGGCGGACAACTTACTTTGCTTATAGTCCCCCGTCTTCTATAGAATGTATGCTAATTGTCTGTTATGTGCTTATTGTTCTACGGCTTGTGCACATTTCAATTGGCGCAGTCGCCTATAACGTTCACAGTTATCTTCTGTATGCAGTCAGGCACTGGGGATAAAACTGGGGAATTTATTACAACTGAACACCTGATTAGTAACTCACCTCTTTCGAGTGGTTACATCCCTTTTAGCAAATAATTGCTTGCTTCTTATTCCGACCCCTAATGTCAAGTTCATCCAAAGAACACAGAGAATTGGGCAGGAATAACTATAGAAACCTAAATGTGGACTCAGACACAAATTAGATGAGGTGTTTGTGGGAGAGAAGGTTTATTGAGAGAAGGGTGAATATGAGGGGAGAGGGAGGGGGAAGTTACTTAATGGATTAATGCGAGTATTGACCTGCAAAGCTGTCAACACGGAGCAGAAAGCCCCATCCCCCTTCCCTCCACCTTTTCAACCCCCTTCATTCCTCATCGTCCCTCGGGTCCTGCACAAGGTCCAATCACAGTCAAAGTAGCCCCTCGTAAACAAGCGGCAGCCATGTTGCGTCACAATACATAATGTGCAAACTATGTTGCACTCACCCCTGCATGTTACGCAGCCCGCAATGTCTTAACGACTTCCACATCAATTAACTGATGATGAGGGGAGAAAACTAAGATTTCCAGGGGGATGGAAGGACATTAAGGGTTAATGTTTACTGTGCTTGTTACGTTTGGCAGCCATTTTGTCTCTCAATATGTCAATTTAGACCAAACTGAAGAGTAAAATTTGGGGTTGAATAAATTGGCATCATTAATCGCGTTCTTAAACGAACCATAAGTGCGGCCGTTATTAAATGAACGCGCGCTGCTTGGCAAACCTCATTTAACAGGTTAATGTCATACAATTTGATGCGATGTTTAGTGTTTGAACATTATTCGTTCCGTGCATTGTGACTAATATCTCGTTTTTAACACCAACATCTGCACATCTACCATACACAACAGTACAATCTTTTGCCTACTCCTACATTGTTTGGCGGAAATCTGCCATCTTCGGGTGTATATAAACCAATATTCAAAACTCAGTACAGTAGGGCCTATAATAAGATACATTACACTAGAAGTAGCTCTACATATTGTTCCACAGTGATTACTGCGGCTGAATTACTAAATGTGTGATCTCGTAAAATGTGGTTCACATCTAAAATATTATATATATATATATATATATATATATAAAGCAGCGAGACACAACTTTGTATTTTGTTAAATTATAATTTAATACAATTTACTAAAATACAAAGTTGTGTCTGACTGCATTATATATATTTTATATTATATTTTAGCTTATATTCAATACAACAAGGATGTCTCACTTGAGAAAAAAAAAGTGGTTCAAATCATTTACGCTGGCACTTGTATGTCGGTGTGGGTTTCGCTACTACATACAGACATCCTGTCCCTGTATCGCGCGATGTTGTGCTGCATGTGCGGGAGTTCAATTGTTAGATGTGCGTATGTTGGTTTTTAAATAGAATTATTTTTAGCCCCTATAAAAATGCAGTTTGAACTACGAGCGTAGTTGGTAAAACCAGGTTACGTGACGAATACCTTAGCATCTCAAGAACTTACACTCATTACCTGAGCTTACTGACTTACGGACTTTTTTCCAATTTATGTACTAAAAGTAAAATTTAACACACTACGTTTCAGGGACTGTCTGGTCCCTAAAACGTAGTGTGTTAAATTTTAATACATACAAAGGAAACAGTGCATAAAGTCAACGCTTTCAGTGACAGACGCTATTGCCATAAACCAGTACAACAGTACTCTTTTTCTATATCAGGAATTCGTCCCCAAGCGATTACCATCCATTTCTAGCGTGGAATCAGAATCTTAATGGTCACAGATTTAAAGATGGTGGCGAGGTGGAAACAGTTGTTACACGATGGCTCAGAACACAACAGGAATAAAATAACTTGTCCCATAATAGCAGTACTACTTCGTTTGTGGCATGGGCCATGCGGAAAACTAGCTGGATAACAGTATAACTAAATGTGCACTGTTCTTGATAGAGGTGAAGATGAACCGAGTACATACATATCTACGCATACAGTAAGCATGTCCACACTGACCCTGCACATCATTTATGTAGCATCAAAATACATGAGATTTCTAGCGGTAAACTACAAAGTATATTGAAGCAAACAGTCTAGGTCTGTCTGTAATGTATGGTAGGTACATTTTTTTTGGGAATAGTTGGAAACAGCACAAAGAGTTTTGCTAATACTTAGAAGTTTAACTACTGAAGCCTACTGGTTACTTTATACACCACAAAGTTTAATGTTCAGAAATTCTACGTTCTTCCCACAGAATGCGAATTTGTGTCATGTGTAGATCGCAGAAAAAAGCATCGATTATGTCCGTATACAGCTCTTATTGACTTTTTATAACCGTGGCGGAGTGTGTACTACACGGTAAACTGAATCTTTCAGTGTATTTGTATTTCAGTTTAATCATGTCATTTAATTGGTTTATTTAGTGATACCAACTTTCTCGTTTGGCACACCTTCCCCTTTGCCCCCTTTCACAAACACATGTATATAAAATTTAAAGAAGAATATGTTTGAGATTTTCAGTGTTCGCAGTACCCTGAAGTCTGAGGCAGCACGTTTCTAAGAAACAGTAACAAACTGCACCTAGACAGTGGCACAGTCCAAAACATCACATTGCATATAATGAGGATCATGGGGATCTGTGCTGGACACAGAATCTTATAGATTCCTTCAGTACGACTGTTTCTGGTGTTCTCACTTCTTCCTATTCCCACGCACAGAAAATGTTTGTGTCTCAAAGCCAAGACGGTACTTGGGACTATAAATCACATTATAATGCTTTCGAAAAACTTCATAATCCTTTTCCCAAACTTCGAGGAGAATTTTTCGTTTACAAGCCAGTAAAAACAAAGATTGTCGTGCCTGGTTTTATTCAGATGGCGGTTAACAGACTGCTTAATTACGAGAGGTTTTTCGGGCGTCGAATATTTATTGTTCCCCAGTTTTGAACCTGATAAGGTGTAGAATATTAATTGTATAAATTTTAATATGCCCAGGAGTCGAATATTGTGACATAATTTAGAGTCCATAAGGCGTTGAATAATAATAATAATAATAATAATAATATAGTTATGAATTTGACGTGGTATCAGGTATAGTATGTGCCGTAATTTGGATTTGACACTTTGACAATTGTCAGTTGTATCACAGTTTTGTGTTTGAGTTGGCGTGGAATATTAATTTTACCATAATTTTGAGTTTGAGATTATGTCGAATATTGTGCCTGAATTTTGTATTTGACGGGTGTCAGATATTAATTGTGCTATAGTTTGGAGTTGTGTCAAATATCAGTTGTGTCATAATTTTGTGTTACACTGGGCGTGCAATATTAATTGTAACATTAATATGAGTTTGACAAAATTTCGAATATTGCGTCATAATTTTGAGTTGAGAAGGTGTCGGATATTAATTGTACCATAAGTTAGTGTTTGACAAATTGTCAAATATTTTGCCATAATTTTGAGTTGGCAGGGTGTTGAATACTAATTTTGCCATAATTTTGAGTTTGGCAAGGTGCTGAATATTGTGCCATAAATTTGGGTTTAACAGGACGTCAAATATTAAATCTGTCACAATTTAAATTGTCTATAACAGTATCACATTTCTTACTTTACAATTTCTCTTGCAATAGTGGCAGTGAGCTTAGCACTGAGCGAATTGAATTATATAGAATAAAGAAACAGAATTCTCCTCTCGCGGTGTCCAAGCTTCTTCTACTCCTCAGTTTCCAAGCAGTATGTTAAGGGCCAGGGAAGAGCCACGTCTCCAGGGATTTCCACAGCTTCCGCTCCCAAGCGGATAAACCAAGTTTTGCTCTTCCCGATGACGATGATGTTGGTCAGTCGTGCCAACTTACTCTTGGGAATCGAATCAAATGGCCGATTTCCAAACGCTTTCTCTCTCTGCTCTCTACAGCAGCACCACACACAATCACGCATCTTCCTTGATCGAATAGCGCACAATCTAACACCACTTCTCTACACCACCTTCCGAGTTTCTGACCTGAGCCTCAGGTCTCCCTCGGGATGTTCCTTGGACGACCACATAGACTTTCAGGAGGAAAAAAGGGGCCTAAACTTAGCGCACCTACACCAACACGATAAACTATTTGACCAGTACAGAAATATTAAATGGGCATGTTTTACAAATATGTGCTACCGCATATCTGATTATAAAGTTTGAAAATGGTTTGAAGTACATAGTGCTTCTTAGCGAAAAATGTGCGTTGTAACACAAACCCCATTGACAAAGAATACAGGAGGATTTTTACAAAATATGAGTAAGAAGGAGTGTCGCAGTCTACAGAAAGGACTGAACGAAAGTGTGGACTACTAGAGTAAAAATTTATAACTTTGTAACATAAAGTACATTTCTTATGTTTTTTGCAATATCCGTTGTAATATAATTATAAAATATAAACCGACAAAATTCGTTGACATTGAGGGAGGACAGGAAGCTGAGGGTGTTTGAGAACATTGTGCTGAGGAGAATATTTGGACCGAGGAAGGACGAGGTAACGGGGGAATGGAGGAGATTGCATAACGAGGAGCTAAATGATTTGTACTCCTCACCCAATATTGTGCGGGTGATGAAATCGAGAGGAATGAGATGGGCTGGGCATGTGGCGCGTATGGGTGAGGAGTGGGGGTGTATAGGGTCTTGGTGGGGAAACCGGAGGGAAAGAGACCACTGGGGAGACCTAGGCGTAGATGGGTGGATCTCCAGAAGGTGGGATGTCGGTATTTGGACTGGATTGGGCTGGCCCAGGATAGAGACAGGTGGCGGAGGCTTGTGAGTGCGGTAATGAACCTTCGGGTTCCGTGAAATGCGGGAAATTTCTTGACCAGCTGCAAACCGGCTAGTTTCTCAAGAAGGACTCTGCACCATGGAGTAAGTAAGTAAACCAATAAAATAAACCTTTTATCAATTAATATTTTAATTTTTAATTTTTTGATGTCATCTGCGTGTTTTGAAACGGAAGATTCATCTTCAGATAGACGGTTGTACGTAGAGGTACGGTATAATGTGTTTTACATGCATCAGAACAAGCAGTCTTGTAGGCAGAAGAGTCTGTTCAAACACACTAAAAAGTACCTGTATATACAATCGTCTTCCTGAAGATGAACCTTCGGGTTCGCAACATCAGAAATTTAAAAACTTAAATATTAATTTTAAAAAGGTGCATTTTGTTGGTTTATATTCAGTCTATACTTAATGCACAAACATAAATGTTTAAAACTTTGGATCAGCAGTAACTATAGGACAATTGGCACTGTACGATGGCTGCTGTTTGTACGTTAATGATGTGTAGCCTCATGATGGCGTCTTATATGTAGGCGAGACATACAGTTGGGCGCCGTTATTACAATACGTTAATTATGCCGACGGTATTAATTTTTCCTCTGTTAACTTTATATACATGCATGTACAGATTAGCACAACGTGTCAATTCAAGGTACTTATTCGGGAAGCCGTTTTTTATTCACCAGAAGCGCGTCACGTGTAGGTTTCTTATTTTTACTGCTCGTGATCTGGAGTCAGTCGTAAATCGAATTTAATAGTCTGTTTCATGGCACTAGGAGAAATAATTAACCAGTAATTTTGGCGCAAGAACATTGTTGCTTTACTTGAAGTTCGAATCAAAATTTTCTACTGAATTTTAATTACATAAAAATAACTGAGACGCATATCATATTATTAAGTTACATCTGGGCAATTTTAGATGTGATAAATGTTTAATGATAGTTTACGGCTCGAAGAAATGTGGAAGATAGTGAATTTACAGCGAGAGACTTCATCTGAATTAATCATATCTACAACAAACAAGGGAATACATCATTTAACAAATACACCAGTTGAAAAAGAAAATATGTGAATATATGCGCACCCAAAATATTCCAGATTAGAACAGAAATCACGCACTTTTTTATACAAAAACCCTCTTTCATATAACTTTAAGTTGTTTTTCCTTCAAACATGACCGATTACTGTCCAACCATCTGTGCTTGTGCAGTCCATCGGGCACATTCGATAAAACTGGAATTCTATGTTTATTCTTTGTTGCTTTTTGTACAGTTTTGGCTAACATAAGACTTCTCCGCATAGGCATGTTGGGGTAGTCGTGTAGAAAATGACGATGCTTTTAATATCGTTTCTTGTCAGAACACACGACTCTCTTCTTTATAGGTGTACACTTGGATGCCTTATTTTCGTCTGAACACCTGCAAAACCCTTCTATAGGCTACCTGTTCTAGAAAAGTAACGTCCTAGGTCACGAAGGCAGTTACTTGAATGACATGTGCTCAGTACTGGATCGATAAAAGTTCAAACGTTCATTTTTTTACTTTAAACATTTTTCAGTCTTGAAATACATATTTATTCCTAATGTCTACTAGGAAAATTAGCTGCCTAGATCGATTACTGTGCTTTACTGCCATCATGAGAGGACACGGAACGCTTTCAATTGGTTCTCTAGGTTCGCTGGACAGGAGTTCGCCATGCTTGTTACGAAATGACAGACGGAAACTTGCAGCATCTGGATTACGTCGTTATCGGAATAGTTGGTTAGCGGTGAACAGGAAAACTTTCTCTGACGATACTATATTGACATCCTTAGTGACAGGGCAGCACATCATTTGTCGAATGAGGAGGTACGTGATCACTGATGATGTCGGACGTAGAAGGAAACGGAAGTGATTCGGTTGTCTGTTTACCGTCCGGTGGGGTAAAGGGAGGGAAAGAACCTAATTCGACGATTGCAATAAATGTCTACTTCTACAACACGTACAGTTTTCTGTCACCCCTCGTTTTGCCACCAGTATGTTCTTCTAGTAACATCTTTTCAAAATAGATCGTAAATGCCATAGTCGTGTTGATGTCAAGTGTTTTCGTCAGATAACCTTCCAATGACCCAGTGTTACGTACTGTAGCACGTGAAGGACACTCTTTCGTTAAATATGCTAGCGACGAAAATTTTTGACAACGGCCAAGATTGCAACATCAGTAGAAGAACAGGCACCTCTCATTGATGCTTTTTTGGTCCTCTTCCGCTCCTGCTGACAGCTGCTACCAACGATTCATATTCCTGCATAATTTTACGACAGTCAAATCCAAACCTATTATGCTCTCAGGTTTAAAAGAACTCTATGCACAAAGTCTCCACAGTGCCACTTAAAAAAAAGTCGAGAGCGTTGTATTGCGCATGACCTAGTCGTTTAAATTTCGAGAGGCATGTCACAGTCAATTTGCATAGCATACTTCTCAGCATTATTATTTGTCATGGCCACACAAGGCAGTGGTAAGTGCAGCCAAGACACGCATTACATAGTAGAGTTCCGCTTTGATCGAACGATTCTTGAATACACACACAGCGATTACTGTAACAAGCACGGGAATCCACATCATGTAGCCTGGTCTACGTCATCCAGGTGCTAATGCTAATTGCATCAGCGTCTTCGTGAAAGATGAACTATATTACATATACGGCACTTGTGAATGCAGGTCGGCCACGGACCGTACTGGCATCGGTAAATACAGATGCCACAATTGCAGCTACGTCACGAGATCCACGAAAAAGCTCATCCGATATCGCACGGAGGAATCCCAACAGAGGTTCCTCGAATTACTTCCAGACGATCAATTGGAGCCCTACTACTTCTCGTGGAAGGCACATCTGTTTCCGGATGACGGTCGCCTGCAACTATTGTACGTGTTACTACGAGACGCCTATGGTTTGGTCATTTGATACCTTTTACAATTTGACGGTGAACCCTATATCGAAAACTAAGCGTATCAGGACATACGTTGTATAACATTTTCGAATTTTTAAACAAGAAATTACACTACTGAAAATTGTTCGCGAATTTCTTTCTGTTCTGTACAAGTTGGAAAATTAGAACATAAAACATGGAATGTTATGTCAGTTCAGTTCGTTGTAAGAATGAATCAGCTATTTCACCACAGTCGAGATTGTTTCTTTTTATGTCTCTGTTTCATCACTTGTTCAACTGCTTTTGTCAGTAATTTACAGATGTGCATTTTGTATTAACCACACTGTACAGCTGTTTTAGTTCAGAAATCCACTATCGGTACCCATAACCAACAATCCTCGTGGTGGTTTGAAACCTGCACTCCATTCCTAAGTCGAGTAAGTGATATATTGATGATGCTACGTAAAGGGTGGCCGTGACCTACCTTGATGCACAGCGATCGATCATTTCATGTTAGTGATAAATAATAATAATAATAATAATGCCCGACACTCATGCGTGTCGTACATAGGACTGAGCAGATATAAGCTACCAAAATTCAGCCCACATTATAAATTGATATTCACAGCATGAAATTATTTGTAAATGTAAGTGGCTGTATAAGCTGTATCAAATACTTTTGAGCTTTGTAACATATCTTCATCGGAGTGGCATATTTTAATAACGCTGTCTTACAAGTTTCGTCGTGGGCCTAAATCTTTCACTTTACTGTACACAGCGGAGAATATGTTGTTACTTATTGTTCGGAACATGGGCACACAAACTTCCCATAAATCTAGGAGCCGTCTCAAAATGAATCAGGTGACACTCACGACCCACTGTGTACAATTTAGTAGCATGGGTGACCTGGCGTTCGGGATTTGTACACCCCTGGCTTGGAATTCAATCTTCTTCTCAAAGTTTAACACGACTTTTGGGTCCACATAACTCATATCTAGGGGTTCTTTCCGTGTAGGTAAAGATATGTGGCGACTAATGGTAAGCACTCACTTCAGTCTAGTGCCCAGTTTAGGATTGAGGCATATTTCCACTTTCCTGTGCTTTTCGGCTAAAATTTCTCCCAATCAACGAGCTAAGTGAAGGAGGTAGCCTACTTGAAAGAAGTTTCTGGGGAACAGAGATGCGGTAATGGTTGTAAGGTACTGTTCAGCGTAAAAAATAAATTGCTGGTTCTTAGCGTAAGGCGTTGCATTAAACCAGGACTGCTCAACCTTCTATACATGCGGACAGCTTCGGAAAAATTTGGTCCGCATGTGGTCAACATGAAATTTAATATACAGAAAGAAGGATGAATACGTATACATACAATTGTATGTACAATTTTACCTGTGTATTTTTCTACACATCACGTGCAATAAAATACCTATGCTGATAATAATAGGAAAAAGTTATAACAAATATAATTCACGACCTAGAATAATGTTTCACTGTTTTAGCGTTTATCTTTACAAGACAAATTAGCAATGTGACCCATGTCTCTGCACAGAAACAGCCCAGAAGTGTTAAATAATTGCTTTGGTGTTCTATATCGGCTTAGACAGGGCAAAGGTTGAGCAGGCCTGTAGTAAACAGTGATTTGTTTAGTTCCATATGGCAACGGTCAGTCCGTTTCCGATGAAAATAATAATAAAACCACTCACTCTAAGAAACTAAGAATGCAATGAAATATAAAGCAAGGCCCCACCACCCGAAGAACAAACAGTACCCGCAATGCTGTAGACAAGCAAATGTCACATTAGTTGGACATCGCCACGTTCAGCAATGTGAACCAAGATTGGGGCACCCTGACTGTAGTTGTTGGAGAGGCGACCAGGAGTGTGCTTAGCTCTCTCTAGCTACGTGGAAGGAAATTAGAGGACCCTGGCAATTGCTATTTAATTAGCTTGTCCGATGACCGCAGAGGATCAATACAGAATAGGGTGGAGAGCAGACAGAAAGAGAGTTAAGTAATGTTGGTGCTGATGGTGGAGGTGGAGATAAAGAGAAAGGGGGATGAATGGACGAAGGGTAGATGAAATGGACTGCAGTGACAAAGGGATGTAGGGAGTACGAACCCCACTGCATGCACGACAAGTGGCAACATTTTGTTTGAAACCGAGAATTTTACTAGTTTGTCTTTGTGTTCAGAGTCAAGGGAATATGCACAAGATCATACCTTCTCAGAAGACTGAGAGATCCTTTCACGTCTGTGTCTATGAAGATTCTTCTTGTGCGGGATATGACGCCGTCTAGTCCGGTAGTAACCAACTTTCCAAGGAGCCTGCTGCCCCCATCCTTAACTTAGAAGAGTAAAGAGTATTCAGAGTGGGATATCTAGCTTCCTCAGATCGGTCGGTAAACACCTACCAGACTATACGGAGTGATATCTCAGAATATAATAATCTCCGTCCTAGTCAGACGCAGTAAACTTACACTCTTCGTGCCTTAGGGGAAATAATTATTGCTTACGTTTGTTACTGTGTTCTGGAATGTGGCATCGTACAGTTTGGTAGACAGGTACCAGCGTTTCGGAAAATGTACCTGATTTCTCATTCCTTAGGCTATAAATAAAATCCCCCAGAGTTTATGTTCGATTTTTACTAATATAACACGTTTGTAAATATGATATGTAATAAAAGAGAAAAGCGTACGAGAATAACTAGGAAAGGGGACAGGGAAGACATTTTGGAAGATGGTATTAAAGTGAATCTTAAAATTTAAATTGTAAGGGGTAAATAGAATTTATTTTATTCAGATTTGCACTGGGCGACATTTCAGGAGAGACGTATCAAATTTTGCGTTCCTTAAGAGGTGTATTTTTTAGTAGGGGCGCATGTTTACTTCTCGATTTTTAGGGCCTTCTGAATATAAGCCCTTGTCACTTGTAGTTTAACCACATACACTACACATCGGAGAAAATTCCATGTCAAAGATACAGTTCTAATGGCCTCTATTGACGTATGTTTGCCGTGTAAGCTAATATGTCGTGGGTATTAGCATGATAATGAAACTAGCTTGTTGGCGATAATAATTTTATTAACTTGTAGGGAATTATCTTTGTTATCAGAAAGATTCATTGCAAAAAACATATTACGTTAATGTAAAATGCCAAATTTCGACGAAATATGTTAGTAATTTTGCCGGTCCCAGTGGCTGCGCGGTCTGAAGCGTAGGTCTACGGCCGCTCGCCTGCTGAGATTGTGGGTTCGAATCCCACCAGGGGCATGGATGTCTGTCTGTTGTGAGTGTTGTATGTTGTCAGGTAGAGGTCTCTGAGACGCACTGATCACGCGTCCAGAAGAGCTCTACCGACTGTGGTGCATCGTTGTGTGTGATCTAGAAACATCAAGCATGTGGAGGCCATGGACCGCGTTGGGTCGCAGCGCCACGGGGGGGGGGGGGGGGATTTTTTTAATTTTGGTTGTTTTCACGAAACAAGAACGGACCCAACTGAAATTTTTTGCCTCAATTTTATAAATAGAAAAAA
>Ga0123357_10007947_pt1 | contig 13197 bp, 7 predicted proteins | sample TergutEmb28metaG_FD_89873 | JGI IMG/M metagenome (GOLD analysis project Ga0123357, IMG submission 89873) | Embiratermes neotenicus P4 segment gut microbial communities from Petit-Saut dam, French Guiana - Emb289 P4 | ecosystem: Host-associated > Arthropoda: Insects > Digestive system > Gut ...
ACGCCTTGGCAAAATCTGTGCACTACCATTTTAAGTCCTCTTACGTCACGCCTTGGCAAAATCTGTGCACTACCATTTTAAGTCCTCTTGCGTCACGCCTTGGTAAAATCTGTGCACTACCATTTTAAGTCCTCTTGCGTCACGCCTTGGCAAAATCTGTGCACTACCATTTTAAGTCCTCTTACGTCACGCCTTGGAAAAATCTGTGCACTACCATTTTAAGTCCTCTTACGTCACGCCTTGGCAAAATCTGTGTACTACCATTTTCAGTCCTGTTACGTCTTCTTTCAGGTGTGTAATTTTCTGTACAAAAGGCAAAGAATTTTTTTTTTTAAATATCGGGTGTATATTTCATCGCTTCACCGTCAGTACTGACATATCGGTGATGGCACCGTCGTCATGTGGGAAGCCCTTCAGCTGCGTCACTCACGGACCACAAGCAATAAAAATAAACAAAACGTGGATTAAAATTAAAAACTCTCCACCACTCCCCATGTGATACACTTGGATGACAACTATATGACAATGCTAGCTGTACATCGTGAAGCTGGAATAACAGCGCCAACCGCTGTTGAATATTTCAGACCGGTACACACTAGTACAGCTGGAAATAACATGTCATCTCTGAGACCAGCCGGTACCATAGCAGGGGACTAGTCAAGTTTTCAAGCTCCCACATTCAATTACTGAAGAACCTAAGACACACTACACACAGATGTAGAAATTAATGAGACATGTACGTGTCTGCTAACTGCGTTCAGTACGACAGACAACAACTGACAGAACTTCGCCGATCATTGTAAGAACGACGACAAAATCAGCGCTTCGCATGCCAGTGTAAACCGCGCACTGAGACTGGCAGAGCAGCTAACGAACTAGCGGGAGGTCTTCGCAGGGTGCAGGCTAATTGCCGAGGTCGGATCGGCCCTCATTAGTCGGCTGGAGATGGCGTCACCGGTCACAGCACTCTCTGTGTGTTGCGGAACACCATACATTATTCTTTAATTAATTGTGTCAACAGGACAGACTGGAAGCTGCTACCTTGTTGTCCCGGTTTCTATTTGCCACGTCTAGATGCGTCCCCACTGCAAAGTGGTCTTTCTTAACTCTTCACCGCAGAACAAAACGTTGTTTCCTTTCCTGGTGCGTGCTGGCTCTTAGACAACGATTGGTCCTCGAACTAAATGACAGAAAGACATGTGATTATGAGATGTATGTGGCATCTGAGGTTTACACGCAGGCGAAAACTCAGATCGTAATCTACACGCATATCGTGCAGTACAATCTCATGCCTGGAACTACCGTACGAGGCCTAGCGGTGGCGTTAAGCGGCAGGCCACAGTTTGCAAGAACGGACTGAGTAGTGACTGAATGACAGACCGACTCCATGACACAAGCTGTAGGTTGAACAGCTAAGAGTCGCATAGCTCGTCAAGAAATTACCTGTCTTGAAGTGACTTGGAGGTTAATTACCTTACTTGTAACAAAACTACCATCAGACAGTATCCTATACCAGATTAATCCAGCGTATACTTTCAGTTCCGCGGTTTCTGAAAGTGATCTTCTCCTTCATTTTAATTTTCAAATCTAATTTTGTATTTTATGCTACATGCCGTATTGATTGTATACTTCTTTATGTACTACATTGATAGTATATTGCGAGTAGCACCAGTTATGTAGCACCGGTTATGTAGCCATCAATTTGCAAGTTCTCTGTCGTCTAGCTATTTCATCCAAACTCCATGATCTCGTCACCACCCGTTCTCATACAGCCTCCATCTATGGTCTTTTATGAGGGTGACAGGAAAGATCCCCAAGTCTCAGACACACAAAACAAAATCCAACCAACAGCTTTATGTACCGCGCCTATATGTTCTTTGGGGCTGTAGATATGTATATGGATATTGCGGCCTTCTAAAGAAATACGGTCATGTTCGATTGAAATTGTTCAAACGTTGATGAACACCGTAAGCCAGGGGTGCACAACATTCATCTTCCAAAGCAACAAAAGTGGGTCGCATTAAGAAGACATTTTATTTGGTTATTTTACGACACTGAGTCAACCAGCATGATTATGGCGTGACGGTAAAAGACAATAAGTGGTCACCGCATTAAGAAGACATTTTATTTGGTTATTTTACGACACTGAATCAACCAGCATGATTATGTCGTAATGGTAAAATACAATAAGTGGTCACTGAATTATTACGTGACGTTTCGTCCAAGTATGGAGATTCGATTTTAAAGACCTGAAAGGTACTTGTTAAGCGGTTCGTGTGCTAGCTATGAAGGTCTGTGGGGAGTGGAGGTATACCTCCACTTGTTCTTAACTTTGGCGCTTGATAGCGGTGATTGGGCAGCTTCAGGCCACAGCCGCTTTGGACTCGGAGAAACAGCCTCTGATACGCATTGAGTAGGAGCCTGGCTGGCCCCCAGAGCTGGGCTCTTTGGAGAACAGAATAATCTGTTGCCTTTGCCCGTAATCGAACCAGTATTCCTTGGTCGTCCAGCCCGTAGCATAGTCACTGTACTGACGATGCTACCCCGCCTCTATGCTATTACTTTTATAACAAGTTTTATCCAAATGTACATTTCATTTACACCGTGGAGGCCCGGTTTCGATAACAGGTCAGTTCATGTGGACAAAGTGGCATTTGGACACGTTTCTCTCCAAGTACGGGATAACAAGCTTTATCCAAATGTACGTTTCATTTACACCGCGGAGGCCCGGTTTCGATAACAGGTCAGTTCACGTGGACAAGGTGGCATTTGGACAGGTTTCTCTCCAAGTACGGGACCTTCTTCCCATCATTGTCACTCAACCTACGCTCCATACTCATCCATTTATCTACCATCGATCCTGGCAAGCATCTTACAGTAAAACGCTTGTCTCTTTGACGCACAAGTATGCCACATAATATACCAGTCTTCTGTGTAGTTTCCTTCGAAAAACAGCTTTGTAAATCGATCTGAAATAAATATCTGGCGGTTGCAGTAAAAGTAGATTATTTTATTAATTAATAATAACTATGTGGTGACTGAATGCGAGCTTGTAACATGGTAGTCCCTTTTTTTAACGCCAACAATATATAATGCTTAAAAACACATTTGGGAAATATATCTTGGTTTCTTCTTGTCACGGGCTGAGAGAACAGATTTCCTCACTCTAGTGCACGACCAGACTTGCATCATGCTCGTGGACTCATCGTGCCCGGCCCTAAGCGACAGTTCATCCACTTCACAGAAATCTTACTGAATGTGCCCTTAATCCGGTCAGGTTTCAGATTTCAGCTACAAGTAGTTCTTTCCTTACTGCAGCTGGATTAGCCCCGTCTCTAGACGCAAAGTACTTCTGGTTCTCGCTCAGATCGACGCTGGATAGAATTCCGGGTGTGGCCAGATAGTGTCACAGGCTTCCTCCCTCAAGACAAGCAGACGGGAATTAACTTTGCGGGACATTTATCTTGAGGTAATGCGCTGAGTTGTCGATACGGTGCATACAGCGTTTCTTAGTGCCGATCGCAATATATTTTATTTTTACGTAGGCCCTGTGTAGCTGAGATACTTATGCATTGGGGTGTGTTTCTTTACCCCCTGTACAAGGTAGTCAGTATACTGTTCGTTCAACCAGCACCTCTCCCGTTTTCATATCGTTAGCAATGTGCGCATTTCATGACTTGAGGTGAAAGTAGATGACGCAACAAGTAACAGGCACAAAACTAAAAAACGCAACTATTGGCGATGTAAAGACAGCAAAATAAAAACGCGTGAAAGCACACCCGACGGTTGTTGTGGAGATGCGACACAGAAACTGTAGGGTGGGCGCCCCGGGCAGGCAAATAATTTCGCGCCCCATTCAAACGGATATTCTTTATAATTTTTCGGCCTAGGACATGGCCGACGAAATTTATGGTGGGCGTGTGCCCGAACTGCAGATATTATTCGGAGAAATTCTTTCGCGTGTGGGAACTTGTGTTCACTAGTGCCATACTTCCGATGACATCCAGTCCTTGCCCTACGCCTTATTGCTCTAACGTCCCTTGCCACTTTATACCATTTGTTAACCTGCGCTCTACGATTTTTTTATTTAACGCCCTTTATCTGGCTGCATTCTGTTAGGCTAACCTTTTAGTTCTGATGGGAATATATCTTTGATATACGCCAACTTTATCAGAAGTGTAACTAGGAAGTAAAACAAGGATTGGATGTATCCCGTGTCTTTTTAACTCCTGTTACAAGATGGCGTCCCGGGCAGCTGCCCGCAGTCATGCCCCTACTCCGACCCTGCACGTAGCAAACAGTTTATGAGACAAGCAGAACGCTGCACCATCTTGTGCTATTTGTACTAGTTTAATGGACGACGATGTTGGTAAATCATACCGCACTCCTTAGTCAGAGAAATAAATAAATTGAAGTAATAAGTTTTAGGAAGACTTTAAGACATGTACTTATACTTATAGGTACACAAAAGAGGCAGCAGGAAATGTACATTCATAATTATACAGTTGAATAAACTGATCGTGAGAAGCAAGTCCTGTTGCACACAGTTTTACTGCACCGAAATTAATAAGCATTCACTCCATAATCACATTCGTAATTCTGGACATAAGAAGTGTTTTGTACGGCTGTAAAGACCCGTTGATGATATATCGCCACATTACATTTATTATACCGTCACACGTAATCATTATCGCCAACGAGCCGGAAACTGCATAAAGATTTGATGTGACTCACAGTACCTTAACAAAAACTGTCCTTTGGTCGTTTCTTCAACAATTTGTTCCTCATGCTCCCTTAATGGATACACGATTTTGAGCTGCTCCAAATTCGAATTGTTGCAGGATATTTTCCGAAGCGCAACAGACCTTCCAGGGTGTAGTATTACCTGGACTCCAGACCTCTACCATTATCAGAAACCATACACCACGTATAACAGGGAATTTGATTGCTAATCGAAGCCGTTGCCACCAGTCTTACAGAGGTCAATAAATCAAGGCTGCCATACTCAGTAGTGAAACTAATAGACATCTGCCAGAGTTCAAATCTCGGCAGGGTTCCGGATTTTATTTCCTCCGCCACTGACTGAGTCCAGAGCTGTCGTGGAGCTTAAGGACTCTTCACCAGGCTCACGCGACGGAAACAGCTGACGTGAACACTCACATGCATATACTTTGGAAGTAACAATGAGTGGAGTTTTACTTCCGCTCCCTCTATACGCCTTCACAATGTGGTGCTTATGTACAGTGATAAATTGAAATTTCAATGAATTTTAGCGTTAGAGTCAATATTATTAATCATAATTATTTTGCATTCTGGTCAGAACTTTTCGAGGAGAAATTGTGTGCGTGCATGTGTGTATGTGCGTGAAAGAGAGAGAGAGAGAGAGAAAGAGAGAGATCGCTGTATGGCTGAGGAGGGGTTCTAAGCTGTTACAAAGAGAAACTGTCTAGACAATTTTGGCTGCTGTCTAGCCAAACGTCTTCCAGATTAAAGGGATTAAATACAAGGCATTAGTAGTTACAGTAGCAAAGAGGTATTCATGTCCTTACACTCGTGTGATACACCCCAACCTACCTCACCCCACCCCACCTCACTCCATTATTGTGCAGATAATGTTTCAAACAACAAGCCTTCCATCACACAGTACGAAGTGACTGCGGTAAGTGGAGGTTCCTCTGTCACATTCCCTGTACTGAAAAGAAAGCTTGACACCAAGCATGCACTTAGTGCACGAAGATCTTAGAGAATTACAAGCGATTTTCTTATACATATAAAGAGAGTGCAGCTAAATACTGAATTAACTAGCAGTGTGACAGGAGACCTCGAAGGCTCAAATACAGTCAATGTCAAAGCTCAAAGATTTTAAGCAAGTTTTAGCCACCTGCATATCCCAAACCTAAGATTCTTCTTAATATTATTCTCCCATCACCTTTTCGGTCTTCTAATTGAGTGTTTTCGAGATATTTCCCCATTAAAATTAAGGGTATACATGTATGTATGTATGATTTTCTTGTTGCTCCCATTCTGTCACATGTCCTGTTCGTAGACGCCTCGTAGGTTTCACTAAAAAAAACCTACCGGTATGAATCACCAAATTCCTGGTTATTCGGGGAAAATTTAATAACTTACCTACCTCTAATCCTTTGGACCCTCATACTTGCCCGACTATCTTAAAGCATTTGTAAATGTACTCATCTCTTAAAATGCGAGGGTACGTTATAATAAGATACACAAAAAGTGGCAAACAAGTGTTGCGTACTTCCTGATCTGCAGAAAATTAGAAGGTAGAATAGACCATTAAACAGCGTAATGCAAAACATAATGGTTACAGCTTTGCAAAACCCTTCCTCATAACTGTGAATTAAGAACTGGGATGATCTTGCAATAAGCTGCAATCACCGGTTTCAATTCACTATCCCCGTTTGGCTGCTAGAACTGAGGGTATGTAGGGGAATGGTACGGATAATGTAACCTCGTGCCGAGGCTCGAACTTCCGACCAGTCGAATACGAAGTAGGAGGGACAACATTACACTGTATGACGTACAGATATTTACTGACACTATTAAAACTGAAGATAAACACCTACACAACAAATTCCATCCCATTTATAATCCTCCATTCGTGCTATGATTCCTGCCCACACATCCAGAAATCAACTCGCTTAGTGTGACTTGTATTTATTACTAACTGCACAGGAGGCAACAGACACATATTGATTTCATTACATAACGCAATCTCCTACACGTTTCGGTTGTCGTCAGTCATTTTCAGGCAGTCTTTTAAGCACAAAAGAACTTTCTTCTAATAAAACCAACTAGAGGCACTAATTTCTCCAATTTATTTTTGGAATAAAACTCTACACGTTCCGTCCTGATCCTGCTCGCAAGCTGTAAGCAAACCTGTATGACATATACCATTGCTGCGTGTACAGCGAAAAATCCCTCATGATGGACACAGGAAGTGTCCGAGACATGTATAGTTTTATTCCAAAAATAAATTGGAGAAATTAGTGCCTCTGGTTGGTTTTATTAGAAGAATTTATCGCGATGCACGGTTACATGAACGTCAAACACACAGTAACTCTAATCTGCAGAAACATATCAACAACGCCTGTGCGTCACAGATACTTATGGGAGCTAAAAACACTATACGGCACAGCTGATATCGATAGTTTCTACATAACAAAAACGCCCAATGCAGACGGCTGAGACAACCGAAATATAGCCTACATAAGGCTGTACTGTGTAATGATATAAGTGTACGATTTCCACCGCATGGGTAATTGGTTGGTAATAAATACAAATTAGCATGTCTATAGCATGGAATATATATATATATATATATATATATATATATATATAACATCAAGTTCTCTTAGTTTAGTTTCAGAAACTTCGTTCTTGTACTTAACAATCAGAAGGGCATATCTGGCATTACGAAATCGCAGATTAGAAGTTTGTGGTCCATGTGTAAAAAATTAATGTAAGGAAATTTTCAAGACAACTATCCATAGCACGGATTATGATGGATCAAAAACAACTGGAGAATGTGGAGTATTTCAACCATCTGGGCAGCATGCCAACAAGAGATGCAAGATGCACACAAGAAATTAAATCCATGATTGCCATGGTAAAAGCAGCATTTAACAAGAAGACTCTCTTCAAGAACAAAAGGTACTTAAATTTAAGGAAGGAAATTATACAGAGCTAGATGTGGAGCATAGTTTTGTAAGGTGCTTGATATTGGACACTTTGGAAAGTAGATCAGAAATACCTGGAAAATTTTGAATTTTGGAGTTAAAGAAGGGTGGAGATCAGTTGTGCCGATCATGTGAGATATGAAGAAGTATTGCAGAGGGTCAGGGAGTACAGGAATATTCTACATGCAATAACAAGAAGGAAGGCTAACTGGATCGGTCACATTTTGCCTGAATCCAAAACACGATACTGAAGGAAGGATACAGGCAAGAAGAGAAGTGAAAGGAAGACGAAAACGAAGACGCAAGCAGCTACTGGAAGTCCTTAAGGAAACAAAAAGATAATGATAAGTGAAAGGGGATGCATTAATTCGAACTTTGTGGGGAACTCGTTTTGGAAGAGGCTATGGACCTGTCCCAAGACAGACTACAGAAATAATTAGGGTTTATCAGCTCTTCGATGCATAGTTAGCCAAAACTTACATAAGGTGCATGACGTGACAGCAACGTCCACATTAAAATGCGACTCTCAGCGCCTGGTGACACATGTCAAGACGTGGATCTCAATATCCGTTTACTTTCCAGTTGATATTAAATTACACGGGAAGACAAAAACTTGTACTCGTTTCTTAGCTTAACAGGAATGTTTAGCACTCAATACCCCGCATTTTGTACACAGGGTGTACTTGCGTGTCTCACTCTGTTCTTACTACTTCCCGATACAAGATTCATCTTTTTGTCTCTCTAATAAAAGTCCACTGTGTTTTCTGTAACGTGAGTGTTTATGCATGATATAGATTAATGTTAATCTTCAAATGGTCAATCCAATGTCGGACACTTGTTTTAGCTTCGTTATAAGCAGCGCCATTCAAAAGCTGGCACATTTCCACAAGACGAAGACGAAGACCATTAACGGAAAGGCGTATTCACACATGGGGTTACAATGTCTAAAATGGCTTCAACTGTCCCAGTAGCTGCTTTTGTGAACACGGTAAGGAACTTGTAAATGAAACCAACTTGGTGCACAATTTATTCTCAGTGTATTTCGTCAATTTTATTTATAACCTCTACATGTATCGGTCCTCTCCAGGTCCATCACCAGGAAGAACAACTGTATTTGTGCGACACTTGGTACTTGTTATTATGTATAGCTGGCTATTTGGTACGCAGGATGCACCTGGAGAGGTCCGAAACATGTAGAGTTTATAAATAAAATTGACGAAATACACTGATAATAAATTGTGCACCGAGTTGGTTTCATTTACAAGTTTATATAGAGATGCATGGTCAACAGAACATTAAAAAAACGGTAAGGAACATCTGAAGTCCACAAAGGAGGGAAAACTTCTACCAGCTCAGCCAGTCTTAAGCTATCGACAAAAACCTTACAGCACACAGTTCATAACAGATAACTGTTAAAAGTGACGAGAAAGTCCGACTAATAAACCATAAAATGGATGTAAATGTAGAAAGAAACAGGACGGTCTAGAAATTCGGTGACGTTACCAACTGTGTATGGTGTGAATAAAGCACTCTTGCCCTCAACAGCGAACGGTTCTTCCTCAGACGTTTGTTGTATACCAGCCATTTTTCATCGCGTTAAAAAGATACGGGAAGGCGCATTACAATATCATAATCCCCGTGCAAGCAGGGAGGTCTCTGCAGCCCGGTCTCACACACAATTAGATCTGTGTAAGATAAATAGCATCGCTGCTACTGTGCAGTGTACGGAGATTTCTCATCCACGTGTGACTCTGGGCAGACCACCACAGTGTCCACCAACATTCTGCAAATGGCGGCCAGCATTTCACCGACTAATCTATATGTACAAATATTCATCTGACAACATTTTAAACTTCAGAATAATAACATCAGACCCTACACAAGAATAACGGAAAAAGACTGAACAATTCGACGAGAAGTTTAACAAAGATGCATCATCACCGCAAAGCAGAAGTTGAAATGTACCAATCAATTCCAGTCCATCCTGGAAACTTTCTGCTGTTGTAATGACATACTATAATGTAAAGTTACGAAGCAACAGCAGAATAGAAACTTGTTGGACAGATGTGTGCCTGTATGAACTTCCGTGTGTACTTTCATTATAGATATTTTAAATAGCTAAACTAGTTTTATGGCTAAACGAAAACCACGAACATGCTGTAAAACACTTCCCTCCTGGCTTCCTTAGAGTCTATAAATGGCTGATGCAATGTACTGCCGCTTTACGTCAAGTAACTGATGAATTCGCAATATAATCAGTAGCTGACTGATGAGATCGAAATCCACACTATTGATTCCCAATGAGGGGATACGGAGCTAAACTTCAGAAGATAACGTGCAACACGATTTAGTATGCAGTAGGTAACAGTGATATGCCGCCATATTTGCTAAAGGAATATCACTGACCTTCTTATAATTACGTACAATGTTAGAACCCTTCCATTGTTTATGCGATTCTTTCCTATTTCAAACAGACTCAGCAAGTTGCATATCTCAGAATTTTATATTTCACCTCCAGCTTGGATCAATTGTGCCAGAATTTCATCATAACGTACTGAATTCCAACTTTTCGGCCCTTCAGTAACTATATTAAACTCAAAAACATTTGTATGACTTTGAGAGATACAACAGAACACGTTTCGACACCCCTGCGCTATCTTCAGGAAGACCTTTAATGAGCACTACCGACACGCTGCGAAATAGACAATAATATGTTAAATCAAATACGAAAAACTTGACACATTTACCCATATTTCATCTGTTCATATGCAACTGTAGCCTTGTGGTGCATCTACTTTCTTGCGTGCTATATGACACCCGGAATGACATGTCGAAACACGGTGGGTGTTTCTGTATAAATGGTTTGAAAGGCTTCATAAGACTGACCAGATTTAAATAGTTGAATTAGAGATTATCTTGCTGTTTTCATAATTAAACTTAGAGCAGTAATATTTTAAAGAGACACGGGAAGTACCTACCTATATTATAGTGACCCCCCGGTACTCCAGACCACCGGGTGTTTCGGATAATTTTGAACCGACCATAGTCCAGTGTTTTCAGTTCAAATTATATTATTATTATTATTATTATTATTACTTATCACTTTTGTGCAAGGTATTTACAATTATATATCTGAAACAAACAACGTTTTTAGAGTAGGCCTATATAGCTTTGCAGCTATTCTACAGTTACAGTTTATGGGACATGTTATGTCTTATCTCATGTTCAATGTTTTGTACTCTACGTTAGTACTTTCTGAAGCATTGCGCAATGCCCAATGTGTTTTTTTCTCAGTTCCCAGATTTCATGCTTTCCAGCCATGTTGCTAGGTGTTTTCTGAATAAGTGACATGGTACACGCCGCCCCTATTATTACTGGTGTCACTTTGGCGTTTACATTCCACATGCATTGTATTTCTTGTGTAAGGTCTTTATATTTTAGGCCCTTTTCGGTTTCTTTCTTGATCTCATTTGTCTCCTGCAATTTAGAATATAAACATATATCAACCCTCTATAAACGAAACGTATATGTATTATATGACTCAGGCCGTACCGCGCAGTAAACACTCTCCGCCTCAGTTATAAAAACCAAACTGTTAATGTTGTATAAGGCAAAAGTCGCTGTTTGTTCTGAAAACACGTAGATGGAATGTAATCACCGTTTTTTATGTTAAACCTGGTGACACATAAAGTTCCTGGAAGGCTTTAAATGGTTAACACACATGATCCCTTTTCATTACCACGGATTATGATATCCGGTTTATTGTTAGGGATGGTTCTGCCGATTTGCACTTGTTGATTCCAAGATATGGTCACCCTCCCTTCAAAAATTGTTTCTAATAATTTATTATTATTATTATTATTATTATTATTATTTACTGTTGGATACAGTACAGTATAGTGCAGTACAGCACAGCACAGGATAGCACGGCACGGTACGGTACGGTACGGCACAGCCCAGCACAGTACGGTAGAGTACAGTACGGTACAGTACCGTACGGTACGGTACAGTACAGTGTAGTACAGTACGGTACAGTACAGTAGAGTACAGTACAGTACAATAAAGTAAGGTACAGTACAGTACAGTACAGTACAGTACGGTACGGTACGGTACGGTAGAGTACAGTACAGTAAGGTACAGTACAGTACAGTAGAGTACAGTAAGTTACAGTACAGTACAGTACAGTACGGTACAGTACAGTACGGTACGGCAAGGTACATTACGGTACGGTACGGTACAGTACAGTACAGTACGGTACAGTACGGTACAGTAAAGTACAGTACAGTACGGTACAGTACAGTACGGTACAGTATAGTACAGTACAGTACAGTACGGTACAGTACAGTAGAGTACAGTACAGTACAATACAGTAGGTACAGTACAGTACAGTACAGTACGGTACAGTACAGTAGAGTACAGTACAGTACAATACAGTACGGTACAGTACAGTACGGTACAGTACAGTACGATACAGTACAGTACAGTACAGTACGGTACGGTACAGTACGGTACGGTACAGTACGGTACGGTACAGTACAGTACGGTACAGTACAGTACGGTACAGTACAGTACAGTAGAGTACAGTACGGCACAATACAGTACAGTACAGTAAGGTACAGTACAGTACGGTACGGTACAGTAAAGTACAGTACAGTACGGTAGAGTACAGTACAGTACAGTACAGTACAGTACAGTACGGTACAGTACAGTAGAGTACAGTACAGTACAATACAGTGCGGTACAGTACAGTACGGTACAGTACAGTAGAGTACAGTACAGTACAATACAGTACGGTACAGTACAGTACAGTACAGTACGGTACGGTAAATTACGGTACGGTACGGTACAGTACAGTACAGTACAGTACAGTAGAATACAGTACGGTACAATACAGTACAGTACAGTACGGGACAGTACAGTCCGGCACGGTAAGGTACAGTACGGTACGTTACGGTACAGTACAGTACAGTAAAGTACAGTACAGTACAGTACAGTACGGTAAGGTACAGTACAGTACGGTACAGTATAGTACAGTACAGTACAGTACGGTACAGTACAGTAGAGTACAGTACAGTACAATACAGTACGGTACAGTACAGTACAGTACAGTACAGTACGGTACAGTACAGTACAGTACAATACAGTACGGTACAGTACAGTACAATACAGTACGGTACAGTACAGTACAGTACGGTACGGTACAGTACGGTACGGTACAGTACCGTACGGTACGGTACAGTACAGTACAGTGCAGTACGGTACAGTACAGTACAGTACAGTACAGTGCAGTAAGGTACAGCACAGTACAGTACAGTACAGAACGGTACAGTACAGTACAGTACAATACAGTACGGTACAGTACAGTACAGTACGGTACAGTACAGTACAGTACAATACAGTACGGTACAGTACAGTACAGTACGGTACAGTACAGTACAGTACGGTACAGTACAGTACAGTACAGTACGGTAAGGTACAGTACGGTACGGTACGGTAC
>Ga0123357_10007948_pt1 | contig 13196 bp, 8 predicted proteins | sample TergutEmb28metaG_FD_89873 | JGI IMG/M metagenome (GOLD analysis project Ga0123357, IMG submission 89873) | Embiratermes neotenicus P4 segment gut microbial communities from Petit-Saut dam, French Guiana - Emb289 P4 | ecosystem: Host-associated > Arthropoda: Insects > Digestive system > Gut ...
CACTGCGGCAGCAGACCAGATCTCCGCATTCCAGTTCAACTCTCATCAGGTGCAGACCACCAACCAAGCCAGACAATTACTCGCACAACGCATTACGCAACCACGCGTAACAACTGTATGACAGACGAAATAAATAGTAACATATGTGCTTTACTGCGACTGTCATTTCTCAATCCCGCAGTATCCCACACATGCTTTGCACGTTTGGGAAGACGTTTGAGGCGTTATGCCTCCAAGTTCTCCACTACAATAATGTCATGTACTACGCCGACGGGGAAGGAGGTTTCTTTATCTGAAAACTTGTTGGTTGCCGTTTGCAGCGGCTGGTTTGTGTGGAAACCTGAAGATGACACGGATCCCAGATGCAGAGTACATGAGAACGGCTCCGAGAGTTGTGTTGTTGAATGAGGGGGTGGGGCTGATGAACACAAACGCACTGCCACCCTGTTCAGGTCTGCATTTTCATCTGATATTACGTCGGTCTCCAATATATGCTGGCTGCAGTAAGCAGATCCGGAATCCCTGTGGCCACAGATCATATAAATCCGTGGCGATGGGTATGATGGGTAATGCGCGCTACCGTGGCTCGGCAAGCGCGTTCTTAACCAATTTTCGGTTCTAGCTGTTCAAGTTTCTCCCGGATGACCTGTTCCATGAAAGTGTTTGACAAGGCGCATGATTTGGCAGTGAATTTCAAAAGTCTTGGGGAAAACAATAATAAACCAAAGACAATTACGTCACTACAACAAGAGATTCGGTTTTCGTGGACCTCATAGATGCTAGCAACAACGACTTGTCCGGATAAACAACGTATGCTTGCGATTGTGTAAACTCTTAAATGCCGATACACTTTCACCGGATTAAAGTTCATGATTATAGAACAGTGCTTTCCTTGCAATCGTAAATAAGAAAATATATACATGCATACAATTGCACGCGCTCCTGTTTCTTCTTGTTTAGCTTTGGGAAGCCGTTAGGGATTTGGGGGAATGGTGTTATGCGAGTTTTCAAATACGAAGTAATGCAACAACTTGCGTAATTTGGGGTTTGTCCGCGGCGTAAATGATAATTGCGCTTTCGTGGATTTGTACCCAGCGTAGAGTCCCAGAAGAGTGCAGATTCTATGCATTAAACTTACGGTGTCAATCCGTCTAGTTGCGTTTCCTAAAAATCCCTTATTCTGGAAAGTTTTTAGTTCTTAACATAAAAAGTGTAGGCCTCGAGATCGGCTACATTACCGAAATAGACTACGTAGCGAATGCAGTGAAAAGAAACATTTGTGGTGAACCATCAGAACATTGCAGACCGATGACATGAAATTGTTTGGGTTAGTAATATACATACACCTCACATTTTATGTTTAAACCTTATCCTGCTAACGTGGAAAATATGGTGATAATTCCAGCAGATGGCAAATGGGATTTAACTCGGCATCTAAAGGGTTAACAGAACACCACATTAGAACATGAATTAAGTTATTTTGGCAAATATTTTAGTTGGAACACTGGGAAAAATGGCCAAACTGGCAGACCATCACTGTCTAATGTAAGGTCCAACAAGAAGATATTAGATAACTTTCAAGTGAGTCATTCCCATTGTGCTGTATACAATCACAATCACAAGCAGAGTAAAGTCAAACACAATGTTTTTTATTCACATAGCATATCTTAGGAACATCAACCTGATGATGGCCTGGGAAAAGGCCGAAACATGTTGTCCCTAAGATGCGCTATGTGAATAAAAAACACCTTAGCAATAAAACATTCAAAGTTTGTTTGAATTCACTATGCCTGTGTTTGTGAGGATATTGGATGTTTTTCAAAGATGCTATCTGGCCAGACACTTTATTTAGACATTGGACCTAAGTATATACAATTCTGTATGGAGAAAAATTACTGCATTCCATGATGGAACATGTAGCTTGGTGGAAAGATACCATACCTGAAGTTGGAGGCAGTATGTAAACAGTATCATGCCCCAGACATTAATATTTACCATTGTGAGAACCCTAAAAGCCATATGGAGAAGACTTACGGTTTTGTGCTACAGGACAAACTTGAACAAACTAAGACATACCTTATGGGTCATTCACACAGGACATTAAAGATCAAATTAAAAAATGTTTTCATAAAAATGATCGAACTTTCTTAATTTCAAAATCTTGCCATGTTCTGAATGTTGTATGCTTTCTTCTGGGTAATTCCCTGGCATCTGAATTTTATGCGCCAACATTTTCGAACACTCTGTCTGTTCCATCTTCATAGGTGGGTAGGTATGAAGAACATGTTTTCACAGGTGTGTGTATCTCACAAGTATGACAAGTTTAAAATTGCCTATTGGGTGTGTTTGTCAAAAATTTGTGAATTCATCTGGAAAAAGTGTTTGTTACCCAAAACATTATAAATGTTACAGCACCTAAGTTGGAGATTCTCTCATTTAAGTCTTTTGCTATCTGCAAACCTTTTCATTCCTTTTATTCACAAATGAGATTAAAGTATATAATTAAGCATACTGTAATTCTGAAATCTGAGATGCTTTTACACCAACTAGTGGTACTTAGAGAAAGTCACCCACTCAAACTGTGACTGAAGGTAAGCAGTTTTTTTATTTCCCCTGTTATATCCATTGTTTACTGATCTGACTGAGACAACCTTGCCAGCAAGTGATGACTGTCATCATGCTGACTATGATTCTGCACTGTCGCACATTTTAAGAGATTGCCTTTGCTTGCGGGATTAGCATGAAAGTCAAGGAAGAATTACTTATGGAATTTTTTATACTTTCACAGTGGTACAGTCAAGGTCCTCACACTACTCACATTTGTTGCCTGACAACCAAAAAGTGTTCTTGTACCTGTCAACCCATGAAGGTGAAACCACTACCTTCCCATGTCAGAGAACACTTAATACAAGTGACACAATGATGCTGTTCCACATCTCAGAAGAACAGAGACCTCAAGAATCACATATTTTGGGAAAACATGAGTAGGATACCCACCATGCAACTAATGCACTGTCTACTGAACTTGGTATAAAAGCCAACCAAGAAACTAGTGAAAAGAAAATTGCTGGTATCTTTAGCAGAAGAAACTTTACATACTTACTATAACCCCCCTCCAAAAAAAAAGAGCAAATGTTAACTCTTTATCACATACTACTAAGGAAAATTCCTTTAATGTGGGTGACACAAAGTTTAGTGGGCATCTTTCATACAAACCACAAGGTGAAATTCACCTCTGACTGGTTTGTACATAATAATAATAATCATTATTATTATTATTATTCCTAATAATAATAATAGTAATTCCAAAGTCACTATCACAAAGTCTAACAAGACTTAACTTGCACCCGAATACATACATACAACTGCAAAAATCTGTAATTCTAGGCACATGTTCAATTGTAAGAAACTTTTTAAACTACAAATAAGACCACCCAGCCTAATCCTGTTGATTACTACATCCCAGGATAGGTGAATATTTCCCAGCCTAAGCCGAGAAGTGAAAAATTCAATAATAATAATAACAGCTCATCTGTGAATTCTGTAATTGATTCCTTCTTCTTTTACATTAACCAAAGTACTGACAAGTCTCATATCTTCTGTTGTTCTCTCATGGGTTTTACTGGCCAGTGTTCTTGTACAAAATTTTCTTTAGCCCCAAGAGTGATTTTATTATAACTACTCACCCTGTTTTGAAAGGCAACAACTGTTTCTGAACCTATACAAATTATCACCAAAGCTTTCTGGCAACTATAATTTACTTAAAATATTTCTGGTACATATAACATACAACAAATAGGTAAATGAACATAAGATCTGAAACATTTGTAAAAACACTTACACTGCATCCCTTTCAAACAGACAAGAGGGCTGGACAATGCATCACCACTACTAAAAACCTGCAGTGCAAACGACACATTTTTGGTCGATACCACAAATCATATCCAAATAAAGACAAAGATTACTACAATGGATGAACTATAGGATGTATAGTGATGCTACATTAGTAGTGGAAATTTCCGAGACAAGAATAAGATGCTAACTTGAAAAGAATTGCAAGATAGTGTCCTATTTGTAGAGATATCCTGGAATTTACCTGGAACTGAGGACACACATGAAAATCCTCAGTCTGGTGTAACTAGATGCCTCCTACACATGTAATAAATGTTTCAGGGCATATGCATATCCTCTTTGTGGTAAAATGAAGTTCAATGAGAACAAGACTTCCCAGATGGGTACCTTATTCAAAACTATTTTACTCCCAAAATTAAGTGTAAAATCATGTAACTGGTCAAGTGGAGACATCATATGTATCCAATTCAATTCCCTCAATTGCACTTACACAAAATAAAAATCATAATGCTTAGAAATCCATAGGAAGTGTTTTCATCTTCCAGAGGGAGACACAAATTGGCCCGAGAGATCAATTCCCTAACTACTCAGTCCCACATAATATATCACACCAATCCAAAATATATTCACTTCCATTGTCGTCTATTTTTGCCTGTACGCCAGCACTGAATATGCTCTGTTAAACAACTGGATGTTGACAAGGTAGTACTAAATCAGAATTATAATTAATATTAAATGTACAATACTGATTTCAATATTTGTAGAAGACAAATCTGGTATGTAGGCTATTTCAGTGCTTGTGCAGATGGAGCAATTAGCAATGGAATATATCCTGCTCACATTAGAAAAGGAAATCTCACTTATGGAAGACACATCTCTTGAATGTGGAAGGCGCTGTCATTGTGTTATGCATACAACCGTGAACAGGTGATGACAGGTGCTCTCTACAGAGATATATAGAAAATTAATGACCTGTAAGCGCATAAGTATTCAACACACACAATCTTCAGGAATTAAAACATGTACTGTGCTTTCCTAGATAGGCAGCACCATAATCTTGACATTCATCATTATTAGAACCATCTTTACCTTTAAAGCATATACGAAACATAACACACCAAAAGGATCAGTTATTATGCAATATTTATTTATTTATACTATGTGTATATACTTAATCACACAAAATATATTTCAGGCACACATTTTAACATATAGTAATTACTATGTACAAATATCTTTAAAACAATATTCTTTAAAAATGTATTCCGTGGCTCCTCAAATACATCAGGAACAACTGCACAGTATTCTAATCTCTGCCCTGCTTTGGTTATTATTTACAATTGAGGGTAGATGCCCATAATCTACTGTACACTATGTAGAGTTCGATGTGCACTCTGCAAATGAGTATAACAAAGTTCAAAATCTTCCAACCAATGAAACCAAAAAGGTCTTCAAGATAACCAAACTTAACAAGCTGTTGTATTTATTCTGAACAGCTGAGCCTTGTCGAGGGAGCAACTAGGTCATTGATAGTCGAATTGTGCCTGGTTCTTCTCGACCCCTCACTATCATTATCTGCACTCGGATTCACTGAATGTGAAAGTGCCACAGTTTTATAAAAGTCTATCGTTGCATACCCTTCTGAGGCTCGACTTGGAGAGTCTGGTGAAAGAGAGAGGGTGGAAGGAGGAACAGAACCAACGGGAGATTTAGGCTGCTGTGGAGAGTTACTGTTACCTATCACTAAGTCTGTTTTATTTTTGTCTAGGTCTAGTTCAATGTAATTCACTGTCTGTACCACTCCGGGAGGAGGCACTTCAATTTCACCTGGTTCTATGTTGGCATAACAACGGCGAGATTCTTCTAATTTCCACTCTTCCTGACGCTTGCCAAAACAAGGCAATGGTGGTTTAGGCCAGATGGTGGTGGACGGTTTATCCACAGCTGATGGAACACCATTTTCTGGACCAGGGATGACATTCATATACAGATGACAACGTTGGACATCATTCTTCAGTTGAAGATGGACATACGACGATTCTCCATCAAGGCTGCATGTTCGGGATGATGGTTCTACTCCTGTGCTGAGATCTACATTCATGTAAGATGATGAAGAATATGCCTGGGTACAAGATGTGTTATCATCAACACTGTTTATTGTGATGCCATCACCACTCCCCACTCTCTGCTGGCATGCAGACTTGTTTCCGTCAGATGGAACAACAGCTGACCCATGAATTGTCTCACTATTGAGGCATGGCTGCCATGTTCTCAGAGGCTGCGGCTGTTGAGCACATCTTGCAGGTGGCTCTGCTTGTGATACTGGAGTTGTAGTTGTTGTGGCTGTGGTCATGGTGGTAGTAGTAGTAGCAGCAACAGCAACAGTAGTAGTAATAGTAGTAGTAGAAGTCAGAGTAGTAATAACAGTAGGAGCAGCCATGATAGAAGTACAGGTTGTTGCTGCCAAAAACAACTCCCCATTGGCATAATATGGAACTGAATTATTGATGCTAGTTACAGGCAGAACCGGAAGAACAGGAGGAATGCCAACAGGTGGTGGGGATGGGGAAGCAGTCTGCGGACTCAAGGGACCATTGCTACTACTTCCAACACTGCCCAATCTTGCTGACCCTCCTCCATTCTGGGACGAGAAACGGATGCTAGTTGGAACATTACCTCTAAAACCTGGCCTCGATGTGGGCTCAAAATAGGTAGTATCTCCACCAATACTTGACCGAGAAGCTACAGCTGGACCTTGGGGTGAAAATGCTGGGAATTCTTGAGAGACAGCATCTTCACCAGCATTGTTTCTGACTTGAATATGTGTTTGTAGCAAGTTGAACAACTGTTCAGCTCGTTGGCAACTGAAAGCATAAATGCCAGGGCCTGTCGGGCAACGCCGTCCACATTCAAAACTAAATAACTCTGCATCAAATCCATATCGTCTGAGACACCGTAACGGCCATTTAACTGGATCTTGCTGATTCTGGTAGAGGACTAGATCAGTTTCAGTTATCTCCAATTTTCCAGGATTTAACAAATTGCCCATTTCATCCAAATTCATCACCTGGTTAATAAAACAATTTTAGTTAGAAAGTAACAGAACTGAGAAATACCATTTTCAACTGCCTGTCAAAAAAAAGTCTCTCTACCTGGAAGATATTTGGGTGGAGATCATTAATATCCGTCTTGCTGAACACACACCCCATCGCTTTGCAACCTAAAACAAGAATATCGATCAAAATAAAAATTTGGCATTCCCTTCGTACTATAAACATTAAATTGATATAGCACTAATGTAACTTACGATGAAAGTGGAAATGCCCCTTTTCTAATAAAATGTTTAATAATGCATCTATATACAATTGTATAACACACCTACAGCCAACACAAATTTCTCAATTTGAACACATCAATGTTTGCATATTCGATCCATATCCACGTTTACTGCATACTTCAACCAGATATTCAATGACGCACAAACAACACTACCAACAACAAACTGAACAAAGATGGTAGCCAATTACACGCAACCAATCACATCTCCGGAGTATCATCTGTCAAACAGCTGTAAACAATTAGGAGAAACTGAACTTCAACGCTTCGACCACGGAATAACTCTCTACTTGCACGAAACGAGCGAACGATTAGCAGAGTCACCAATACAACTGGCATAAATTTCTCAAAATGTAATGTAAGTCACATATGCAGTAAATACCAGGTTAAAAAAAGGTCTTGGTTATAATTCTTCCGCTTGGTATTTTAGTGTGCCTTGAAATCAAGATACAAGGAAATTTCTAGACCTATATTCTTTACCTATCAAATTTGAAATATTGCATACACATATGTGGAATTGTTCCTGCACAGACGGGCAGCTGCTGTAATATTACATGGTTTTCACAATAATTTACAATAGTTTTTATATCCAACCCGTGTGCGTTATGGCACTTGTCCTTGCAGTATTAAATACTACAATATTTTAAAAGGGATTTAATACAAACATTTTTTAGCATGTCTTGTATTGGTTTTAGTTCCTTTCTCTATTTTGAGACATATTCTTAACTAAATGTACTCACGACATACGAACAAAGGGATTATGTTTTAACAACTTCTGATTATTTTTATAGGGCTGACAACCGTGTTATTGAATACACTGAGGACGACGAAAAAGTTTACGGCACGGGTCGTAGAAGACTGTACGGTTATTTGAAACGCCTTGCGATGTTTGGTAATCCGTGATTCTATGTGAGACGTGCGGTATAGACATGCGAAACTTACACGAGAACCATGGCAAATTATGGGCGTGGTGATAGAAGGCTTGGCTAAGTCGAAATGAGTTTATCATTAATATACAAATCGTGCAATAACAAGATAAATTAGTATTTGCGTTTTACCGAAGTTATCCGTATTGTTGCAAGCGGATTATGTTTTGGTTTTCAAAAACCATGCTTTCTTAACTGTCACGCTTCGTGCATGACTACTAGTGGATGCTATACGGTTGTGGTTTGTTAAGAATCACTCGCGTACTTGTCAGGCAATCACGGATGCGTTGTTATAAGTGTTGCAGGCCCCCGCTATCGTTTGAGACCTACGAAAAACAAACATGTCAGAATGACTAGGTTTTAGGAATGGAATTATCGAAAATATTAACGGATTTAGTGAGACAGCACTCTGTACCAAATGGGCAATAAAATGTGTTTGGTGTGGAACAAATCACGGGACCATGGTGTCAGCGATTTGAATCCTAGCCAGCATTGCTCATGCACTAAAAACCTCAATAACATTGTCTACACATTCACATGGCTGTTGTCTTTTTATTCGATTGAATTGATGAGCCTAGAATCAACCTAGGCCTGTCGATGATTCGTCGGTGACACATCGTAACGAAAATGACGTGATGTTAGACGACTCAAATTTTAGTATCCATCATTCCTCACCCGTAAACACGTATCACACATTGGTCATTTACGGATGTGGGTTTCCTGACAGCCACCGCCCACGTGTACGGAATGTATCTACCAAATCGTACGTTTCTGTGACGACGCATTGCTGGGGTTGCCGTCAATGGCCCATCATGGATCATACAAAAATTGCTCTGTTGGGATTCGTTGGCTATGCTCAAGGTTAAGAGAATGGCGGAAAGTATGCGGAAGCCAAGGCGTACTAGAGGCACTGTTGCTTATAACGGTCGGAGGTATTTCGGCTGGGGTGTTCTTGTCGTTGGAGCAGCCTGTGGATTAATTTTTCAGTATGAAAATTTTTATACCTACGATTAATTTTTCTCAGTGAATGTTTCCTATGAGTTTTTTTGTCAACATAACCTGTATCAGGAAATATTAGTGTGATGTGGAATAAAATTCCCCTGTGTACAGATTACGTGTAATCTAGGAGCTGGAAAGTCGGATGATTTGTTCTGTTGTTAGCCGTCTGACGTGACAGAGAATAGTATGTATTTACTTTTAATATAGTCCTTATAGCATAAGAATGCAGAACGTCCTCGGCTTAGTGTAAACCAACACAAATATACGTGGTTCGTACTGCGTTTATATTCATACAGTCACATCTGCCCTTTATTGGTCGAAATATGACCAGCTGCTCGTTCAGTTTATTTTGCTTGAGAATCTGTACTGTAATATGACTAAGTGTAGGACGTACTTACGGTTTATTTGTCTTATTTCCACTCTTTTTATTGCTTACGGCATTTTCTGCGGCAAGTCACTGTATAGTATCAATGTTTTAAGATTAAAAAAAAATTAATTACTGGATCTGGAAGTAAGTAATCATGTAGGAAACAATTTTGGAGAAAAATTAATTACTGGATCTGGAAGTAAGTAATCATGTAGGAAACAATTTTGGAGAACTCAGTATTGTAATTGTATATTTGCAATATATTTTTTCATTATTATGCTTTGTTATCAGTAATAAGGAACATTATGTTCGAAATGTAGGTGTCCATGGAAGAAATACTGGATATGGTTGAATCCATCTTCTGGTATCTCTTCTTGCACTTTATCAAAATAGCAATCGTGATGTGGGTCTGAAAGTTTTCAATAGCTTACCAGCTTATATAAAGGATAAACAACATGATGTCAGTGAATATGAACAACTTGTAAGAAATTTTCTTTATTCTAATACTTTCTATGCATTAGAGGAACGCTTCTATTATAATGAAACCCAATTACCAAAGTAATAAATATGCTAATAATTTCACTTATGTGGTTCTGTACATGTGCTGTATTTTTAAGTATTTTATATAATAATTACTTTGCTTTGTAATTATTGCTTAATTTATCACTTTGATATTTGTTCTGTCAACCTTTGTGCGTGTTCTATATGACAGTGCTGTATGATTTTAGCATTGTTACTCATGGACTAATTCTATATCCTTTGGTTCTGTTGTTGTACCTTCTGTGGATCACTGGAATTATGAATAAGCAAGAATGAGAACAGACTTGAAATGAGGACCTACACTGATTGTGGTCACATTTCATCTGATATATTGCCATATGGTGTATGCTGGTGTGAACTGCATATTGTGTCATATTTTATTTTTGCAAGTCCTTGGCAACTTGAATTGTATGAAGTTTTTTTCTCCTCCAGTTTCACTGGTGCATCTCAGCCACTCAGGCAGCTCATATATGAAGGGAAGTTTGCGGCAACTGAAGAGGAACTGGATAGGAAAGCTTTAATGTCACTTGTACCAAAGAAAAGTGGAGAAACAATTGAAAAGCAATTCAAAGAATCGAAGGATCCAAGATCTTACTGACATGGTTTCTGTTTTAAACAGTTTTCGGATTTGTTAGTGTACTAATTATGTGCAAAGGATGAGTTGTGAAAGTAAAGTAACTGCATTGCATTTTAATAATAATACACAATGGAACGAGCTAATAATGATGATTTCAAACCAAGCACAGACAATTCCCATTTTCGTCGTAAAACAAGAAACAAACTTTCCAGCAAACATCGAGTGAAGCTTCAGTGCAAAAAAGACCATGATGTTGAAGTTCTTTTTAGTCCTGTGTCTCACTGTTTTAAAAGGTATTTAATTGTTTTGTATTTCTTTGTGTAGTTATTCTATTCAGTAGGTGGGAGAAAGTCATAGGCATTATCCATCCGTATAGTATCTGATTTAAATTTTCACCCTTTTGCGAGACATTATAGTTAAAAATTAAAGACCTCTGTGTGTTAAAAGTGGGATAAGTATTCCTTGAATAATTGGCTAATATAGAATAACACGTGTGGAGCCACATTTTTTTCAGTTTCATGGCAAGTTAGGGATATGTAAGGACCAATATATTAACCAACATATGCACTTATACAAATCATGACTTAACCAAATTCCTACATGTTTGGCACTGTGGTGCCTTCTACACAGAGTCTTCTAGAACAACAGAATACAAGGCCAGCATGCTAGTCTGTGTATTGCATCACCATCACTGAAATTACTAAAATATTAAAATTCTAAAATACATAAAAGTTGACAAGCATCAAATTACAGTGTTGTGACATTAAAATTATGTGATAGTGAGCCACTTGCAACAGTTTGTGTTCTGTATGCAGTATGCATACAAACATCTGTCTCGATCTACATTATCTGAAGAGATCTTGTCAAGATGGAGTGTGTGAAGTGTGTTATGTCGCTGGTATATTGCTTGTAAGAATATGCCTGGTATGAATGAACAACAAAAATGTTCAAGAATGTCCAAGTGCTGCATAGACAGTTGTATTGTCACTGAATTGAAATTTGTATTACTGCTGGAAGAATGTGTTTTTTTGAATAGCTAAGGTCCATACTTTAGCTTAAAGGTAAAGGCTTGTGCACATCCTGAAGGCATATGGGGGAGTGGGGTATAGTTCCATTTGTTCATAACCTTTGCACTGGTTGGAGGTTAATGGCCAGCTTAACTTCCTAGCCGTTTTACTTCCATGGAAAGTTCTGCCATTACCCACTGAATAGCAGGCTGGAGGGGGGTGGGGGGGCCAGAGCTGGCCTGGAAGATTTGGGGAAGGGAAAAATCTTCTGCTGCTGTACCCAACCTACTGACCCTCCTTCATCACAGAAAATATCAGGGGTGGGGAGATGACAGGGAAGATACGTCAAATCGAAGTTACAGAAGACAGCCTCCTGTATTGTCGTCAAATCACTTGATGTTCGCCAGAGCACACACATTTACATCATGCTCACTGCCTTGATATCTCCAAAAGAGTCACGTGGATAATGTTTTCTTGTCTTTCTTTAATCACACGTTACCAAGATTCCAAGTCAGGCCAGTATTGCCTGACTGCAGGGTTGAAGCTGACTGGCTAAAATGTGCTGTGCCACTAAATAAAGTTACTTTGTTGGCTAGCTGACATCCATTCTGTCACACAATTCCCTGCACCCACTCTCCTCGCACCGCCTACCAGCAGCAGCAGTTGCTATGCAGAGGGTCGAAGGCAGGAGTTCGCAGAGTGAGCAGAACAGATGTTGACTTGCTGATTAAAACCATTACAAGAAAAATATTTATGTGAATTTGAAATAAAACCTCTACATCTCAGGGAAGCCTGTTCCCGGAATCGAACCTGGAACGGGCGGCTTCACTGCTTCTGGAAGCTGAACCCCAGTTCCTCACTCATCCTGTCTAGAACTGACACTGTGCTGTTCTGGTTGTTTGTATTTTGTCATTGTTATTAATAAGAAATTAATGTGGCTTGCTCACACATGGATTTATGTGGTTTGCTACTGGAAAAACTTGGATGCCCCTGCTCTAAGGGTTTTTTTTAATGGTGGGTAATTCATTATAAGAATATTACATTGGTTGTCCATTGCATGAGATGTATTTGAAGTATACATTTTTACTTTGGGTTTTATGATGTTAGTTTTGCCTGCTTACAGAAGCAGAGCCAACTTTCAAAACTTGTGTATCAACCGTACATCGAACAAAGGACAGTGTGGCCAATGTTGCTGTTTTGCTGTTGATGCTGCTGAGGCTGTTGCCACTTCTGCTGCTGCTGTTTTTGTTGTTAAATATTATGTCTCATGACCAGTTATCATCCTATATGCACACTGGATGTTGATTTGTCTGTACTTTGGTTTACATTGTTACAAACCACATGAGCGGATTTTGATTTGTGGAAGGAGAAGGGATTATTTTCTTAATCATCATGTCCTTACCAGCTCTAGGGCAACCTGAGTGATTTCCAAGGTTAACAATGCATGGAGCTGTACCTGTTCATCCATTGGGTTTTTTTTTTTTTTTTTTTTTTTTTTTTTTTTTTGTTGTTTTTTATTTTCTTTTGTTTTTTATGGTAGGGTGTTTGTTTGTTTGGGGGGAGGTTTTTGGAAGGGAACATTGACTACAGAA
>Ga0123357_10007949_pt1 | contig 13195 bp, 13 predicted proteins | sample TergutEmb28metaG_FD_89873 | JGI IMG/M metagenome (GOLD analysis project Ga0123357, IMG submission 89873) | Embiratermes neotenicus P4 segment gut microbial communities from Petit-Saut dam, French Guiana - Emb289 P4 | ecosystem: Host-associated > Arthropoda: Insects > Digestive system > Gut ...
AACGTGGAATGGAAAAGTCGGACGAATCGAGAACTAGAATAGATGAGCAAAGGAGAAAATATAGTAAAATGGATAAAAGGGCAAACGATAAGCTGGTTAGGTCACCTAGAGAGAATGAAGGAGGATAGGATGCCGAAAAAGATCTTCACTCAAGAACTGGAAGGGACGAGAAGAAGGGGAAGACACACGAATAGATGGACAGAGGAAGTAGAAAGAGATCTTCAAGTGCTGGGAGTGAGAAGATGGAGATAGTTGGTGGCAGATACGAAAAAATGGAAGGACATTGTTTGACAGGCCAAAGCCCACAGTGGGCTGTAGTGCCAATGGAAGAAGAAGAATTGCTGAAGATTCGTGCCGTCCTTGATGATACTCTTTTGGACTGCATGATTCTGAAGATTAACCACTTACACTTCTTCGTAACATCGGTAACTATGCAGCAATTAAAACGGCCTATCCTCCCAGAAGACTTGAATCGTTATAAATTCTTAGTCAGTTCCTCATGAACTCCCAAATGTTCGAGAGTACTTAGTTATGACAGCGCGTTAAAACTCTTACATTAAACTAAACAATGAGTTTTAAAGTAAGAAACAGCATTATAAACAAGGAAATGGAACTAATGCAAGGAAAGGTAAGAAGGGTAGAATTCTGTAGAAAATATTGCCTTACTTTCAAATGTGAAAGAGTGACTGGCTTGAAGACGTAGTAATAAATATGTATAGTTTTATTGAGAAAGGTATTATATTTGTCATTGTGTCTTGCAGCTAAGTAAAAACCTATTAATGTAAGTGAAAATTGTGATTTCTGTTTTCCAACTTGGACAATAAATTCAACTAACTTGGGTGACAATATATACAACAGTGGAAGAGAAGAAATATATTTTCTCTTTCCATTTTTTCTGATAATGCAAGCTTAGTGGCAACATTGAGCTTGCATTGTCAGAAAAGACAAATGAGTATTTTCTTAAAATTCTTCAAAATACATTTTGTGACAAGTAGTATAATCTGGCAAATTTGAATAGCTAAATCTAAATGAGAGAATAAAAAATACACATAACAGGCTTATTTTCATAAAAACCTTAATGTTTTGATTTTATATAAAGCGGCAAGAAACGTTAAAGCATTCGCAAATTGAAGGCTTGGCGCTGGTCTGTTTCAAATTAAACACCATACACAGGAATACACTGAATCCCATAATACTGTAAAATGCAAACAGATTTACTTACAATTCTTTTATTTGGAACAATTTTATGGTTAAATCAATTGACTATTGTCAAATTTGCAAACTAATGAACTTTGTTAGGAGGAAGAATTCCTTAAAAATTAAGAGATACCTTTTTATATTTTCACAAAGTTACAAAAACATGAGGGAAGGTGTATCAATTACTACATAATTCTTATTGTGTTTTTTGTACAGTAGACTTCATAATCTCTTAGCATTCTTTACTACTGAAAACGTGGTATTAATAATCATCATTATTACATGAAATGACAATGCAATTTTGTTCTTCACTTTTATAGCATAAAGAATGAGCCACAACACTAGAATAAAAAATTAACACCCCCCCACACAAATAACTGTTATAGCCAAACCATAATTCTACCCTAGCCTCTGAACACAGCATTGAGTTCCTTTGTTGGGGGAAGTGGAAGTGAAGACCCATTATATTTACTAGAAAATAAAATACAGAGCCTTGAATAGTACGTTGTGTCAGCTACTGACAATAAGAGGAAATTAACAAATTCTCTTGAAAGTAATTATTTGTATGTTACTAAATTACCAGGTATTTCCATTTTTCATGGCCTACTAAAAAACACTTTCTATAAACTGTGGAATAAAAATATGCCAAATTAGTATAAATTGTTCTAAAATTAAAGTACATAATGTAAAATGCACGTATGTGTACAACACACAACAATAACAGATTATTTATAAAAATAGTGACATTTATCCTAACGCACTTGCTGTGAATATGCCTATCATGTAACATGCACATGTTTGCAGTTTGAACATAATAATTACTCTTCACAACAGATGTAAAAATTCAGTTCATTCCCACCCAGTTATGTTTAGAACTTTATCAGTTTCTACAATATTGTAACATGAGAGCAAATCACAAGACAACATTCACACTGAAACAATTTGTATTACAACATAAGTGGCACCCAGCACATTAGGGCAACTATGTTTTAAATGACTCCAGGATTGTGATTATATGGAAGGGGCTGAGAATTCAAGAATCTCAGTTGGTGTTTGTAATATTACTGCACCCAAGGGATAGGTATGTGTATTGTTACTGTGCCTATGAATAATGGGATAGGTGCTGTCATAGTGCTTATGATTCATGGAGTAGATTTATGTAATATTACTGTGCATGTGACTCATGGATTAGGTGCTCTTACTATGCCTATGATTCATGGAGTAGGTTTGTGTAATATTACTGTCCCCCTTAGTCAAGTCTGTATATCAGGACACAGTGTTATATAAAATTATTTATATTAAATTACATACTTCGTGCTGTTACACATTAGCGAATTACGCAACCAAAACTGTAGTGGTGTATACTGTAACGTGCTTCCTCCATAGGTAAATTTAAGGTCCGCCTGCTGATTTTTGTTGTGTAAGGACTAACATTTTGATTCTTTCTTTTTCTACATGGCTGGAAGCTGAAAGTTGCAGGAGCCAGTGGTTTAATGAATCTGCATATATCTTTCTCTCTTTCAGATGATGGTCCAAGGAAGTACCAAATTCTGAGTGTCTCATCAGAGCCAACCACCGCTGCACACAAGAATATCATAGAAAGAGACACTTTCATGCTTGAATTTTATTTTCAAGGCTGCAAATATAGTCAAATCTGTAACAGCACTCCACAAAGTAAGGCATTCCCTATACATTCATCCCACTGATTTTGTGCATTCTTTGACTGATCTTGACAATAGAATTTAAAAAGCCAGCTTTTTTACATTGTTTAAACTCACATGATAAGAATGACCAGAAGATTATTTTTTAAAACATTTGATTCCACAAAAGCAATGCAGTATACTGTTATAAACCAAGAGTGCACAGATACGTAGAATAAAAGGCATGAAATTTAAAAACTTCTGGGATACGACGTCATGTCAATTAGTAAATCATTACCAGTGCTTCAGAAGAGCTTTCTGTCTCCATCTTCAGGATAGGTTCATCTTAGGCTAACTTAATGAAGTAAACATCAAGTTAGGACATGCAAAAAAGACCGAGTCATCAGTGCACATGGTAAAAGTCGTGGGAATAACTTGGCAAATAATATTCGTGGGGGGGGGGGGGGTTTCAAAACCACCCATGGGTTTTGGGAACCTTAATTTAAAAAAAAATCAAGTTAAAAAAGAAAAAAAAAAAAAAAAGACGAGATTAAAAGTAAAAAGGGAAAAGGTGGGGGGAATAACATGGAAAAAAAATTGTGTGGGGGGGGGGGGGGTTTCAAAACCGACCATGGGTGTTAGGAACCTTAATTTACAAAAGAATCAAGTTAGAAAGAGACAAAAGAATGGTTTGAACCAGTCACTAATATACAGATATCTCTTCCCTCACTCTCACCCAAATTATTGTTACTTGCCCCTCTCCAACTCAGTAGCCAGTATAACATTATTCTCAGGTATAAAAAAATATGGAGAGGCGCTTGCCCCCCCCCCCCCACCCCCAGATATGCCTATGACAACAGTTTTTGAGGTGTAGACTGAATACACAGTTTGTAAAGATTTCAGCTCATATAGGTTCTTTTTGTAATAGCTTATTAGAAAGTGACAAAAGAAAAATTATGATAACTGTAAGACTATGCAGCTGAACCAGGTTTTAACACCCTGAAGGTTCTAAATACCAGTGAAAGTTGTGAGCCAAAGAGTTATGAATGTATAAGCAGACCAAAAACAAATTATTTATCTGTCAGAAGAGAATGACTCTTGGGGATGTATGTTGCAAATTAATACATACTGTTCACAGCTTTTCCACTGTCTATGTAGTTTGGTGGCAATTATGGCACATTCATAAGAGAAATAATTCAGTATTTCAACAAATGTGTACTGTAGAGTGAGTAAATATTGGCATTTGGAGAGCTCATTGACAAGAGAAACAGTCTGTCATATTAGCACTCTATTATACTGTAATTAATTAAGCAATAAATTACATGAGCATAGGCTTCAGCATTACTGTATCTCTGTGGCCCTTAATGATAAACTTGCAGTTCATTGCTATGTCACTTGATACCAATGTACCTTCTAAAAACACAGACAACTCACCAAATTGTTTTCCATCCGGACTCCATAACAGATAGTATATCTGACCGCCACACCATTCAATTCTATCTACAGCCTCTTTCAGGGTCCTCAAAACCACAATCACAGAACGACCCATTCCTTCTGCTTCTCCTGAAGGTTCTATGTGAAAAGAGATTTTGTGTGACTTTTATATATAATACAATACATTGAAATACATTTTCTTTTTGTAATTGTAGGTATTATCATGGTGAATGGGGGAGACGAGAACTTGCACTTCTTATTTACTAGAATGACACTCCATACAAGCCAAAGCTACAAACTTCTTTGGTGAGAATTTATGTGGAAAAATGTGTTCACTATATCAGGAAAATATTGAAATTCATTCAATACCGATAGGTTTACCTGAAAAAAGTGAAAGTGCCCATATTTTATTTAATAATTTCATTAAATATATTTCGCAACGCATTTGTATTTTGTAATATTTTTATACATTTTTATTCATGCATGAAATCTAACAGAAATTTCTACTCTCCTGCGCATTTCAAGTATCTGCATTAATAGCAGTGTGTCGCCATCAATATTGTTGCATCACTTTCTGGTGTCATTTGTTCTTATTTTTGCTATAATAATTCTTATTTTAATTCTGTCAACATCATCATCATCATCATTATAGTCTTCGTCAAAAACAGCATCGACAACGAGAACGACCATGTCGTCGACTATAACGATGACGTCAACGATGATGACGACGACAAGGACAAATATAATAAAAACAACAACCACAACAAGAACAACAACAAAATATCCAAGCAGTTAATATATGAGGATTTAGATCTTATTGCAAGTTAATTTTTTCACTGCATTAGTTTTCCAAGTCCTTTCGAAGACAGCCGTCCTTCGAAAAGTCGCGAAACAATACACCAGCAATATGGCGTCACAACGCAAAAGACTGAATTCTCAACAAAGCCGCTGTAGGAAGCTCAGATCTCAACCAAATCTGTGTTATTTGAACTCAAAATTTCTGGATCGTTTTTACTGCATCGCATTAATTTCTGAACTTTCCCTAATATTTGCATTAATATTATCTTTCAAGCACTATTGAGGCCTTTATCCTTACTCCAAATTCGCGTAGTTTTACCAAGAGTGTTAACAGCCTCCCATGTTAATTCAACTCTCTTCCCAGTATGGTCCACTTTGAAGGAATTCTGAAAGTCTGGAGGCCTTCATAGTTTAGGAAATGATTATAGTGTGACATTAAAGGAATGGAAGTTTCTGTTACTGACCTGAGACCCAAATACTTGCCACCAGTTCTCCAGTCACCGGACTCCATTCCAAGTTGCACACAAAAGCTGAAGAGTCTAATATTATACATTCAGCTTCTTCAGTGTGTTTATTAACATTCCACAAGCTGATGGTTCCACTTATAGCACCCCCAATAGCTAAGTAGGATGGTTTCCACGGATGCCATGCCATTGCCTGAAAGTCATATTTTAATGGAGTCATTCAATTTCTGTCATAATTTCAAGGCATTTGTTAGGTTACCATCTGCATTTGCTTTATATTCAGCTCCTGCTACTTATTCGAAAGTCAGTATGCAATATTTTAGACAATTCGTAAAATATTATCAAATTTTTGTTTTCCTCAGCCTAAATTTTGAAGACGGGCAACGTACGTGTAACGTAATATTGAGGTGCTTTCGCGTAACCATTGTTCAGCGGAAAAGCAATAAGTATTACACATTCTGAGTCTATGTCTGTAGCCTATTAATTCAGTATGGAAATTGCATGCGCCGTATTGTCATCTGTGGCCTGTCCGGCTCTACCATATTTTTCCGCATTTTCGGAAAAACGACATAAAGTGACTGTTTTGATTTCCTCTACAAATTTTGTCTGAAGATTTTAGCATTCCAAAAGCAGTTTGGCGAGATATTATCATACGTGTACAACGGTCGTCAGGTAAAGTACCCGTTATTCTTGTCAGATTTTAATAACGCTTGAATTCACTCCACATATTTTGGAAAAATACTCAAATATAAAATTTCATGAAAATCCCCCCAATGGAAGCCGAGTTTTTCCATGCGGACGGACAGACAATATCATCAGGAATTTTGCGAAAACTACTAAAAAGTTACGGATGTTAGCATAATACCATCTTTCATTCTGAGATCCTACAAGTAGCTTGTGGAAAACTGTGTTGACCAGTTAATCATGGTTTCTTAGCGATGACAGATGGTACACCACACTGAGTATGAACGTAATAAGATATAGATAATGGTAACTATTTGCTACTGCCTGCTATTTAGAATGTATCACTCATGCATATTTATAAATGCTGAAGTTCTAATACATTTTTCTGCCCTTTTCTTCATGTTTTCTTTTCATATATATTGACGGACTAGACGTTTTCAATCTCTGACGTATTCTGTATTTCAAGAGTGTGGAAAATTAACGTAATTGTTTGGACTTTTACTACATTATCAAAGACAGCCTAGCTGTATATGTAGGTAAGGAAATCTCTGTACAGCCTGGACAGGTTAGGAGGGTTTCAAGAGGTTGAAGCTCCCAGAGTTCAAGGCAATCGGCACATGAAAGTGGTAACGTTTTTAGCACTACGTACCGGCCGCCTGTACGCGCCAGGAAGTGTTCCTGGTACTCATTCCTCTTAAGAGGTTGAGTCGACCCCAGAGCCGTAGTGCGGCCGGAAGGATTGTGCCAATGAAAAATTCCATTGACACCATGGGGAATCGAACCCGCAACCTTCCGGCTTGTAGCGCTGTGCCTCAACCAACTACCCTCAACTTTACATATATCTCTTAGAAATAACTATGTTAAAAAAAAGTATATATATATATATATATATAGCATGTGCCTACTCTTGCAGTGAATGTTTATACAAACATGACAGAGAACTATTGCCACTCATGTCAAACGCAGCAAAAAATCTAAATGTAGTACAAATACTTTTAGGGTTAAACAGTGTCTTCATTCTCCCACTTACCCTTACAGGTTCATCAAAAAAAATAATTTCCACTCCTGGTGTTAGATCTGGCCAAAGCCAGATTCTTACTGCACTGTCTTCACCTGATGAAGCCAGGAATCGACCATCTGGAGAACATCGCAAACTGGATATCTGACCTCCATGAGCTAGTATAATAGACGTCTGTTCGCTCTGAAGTCGAAAGGATGCGAGTGGGATCAGAAGTAGAGTTCCATTGGAACATGCACTGCATTCAGAAACACGCATAAGTACAATTGTTCTTACAATTGTACTAACATTTAAAAATGTGTACTCCTACATTTTTGAACAGCCAAATTTCAATTGCTAATGATATGGTGATTCTCTTAATGAGTGATTAGTGAGAAAAATTAATGGAATGGACGTACAAAGCATAGAACTGAAAGGAAACCAGTGCCAATTAGGCGTATGTAGGAATATATATATATATATATATATATATATGGTGTCGCACAATTTCCCTCATCCCGGACGCATAGCCTGCTGCCCTGCACCTGACCGCCGACCACCAGCAACCAAGGCATTACACACCATATGCGGTAATAGCACAAGTATAGTCTCGAGCTCCTGATGATGGTCATATAAGTGCCCGAAACATGTTGAGCAGATTATAAGTACAATAAACCATTCAGTAGCATCTAGGTGGTTTTCTTCTCTACGCAGATACAACGATGCAGGGACAAACATATATCAAATTTCAAAGAAATATTTGTTATGGCTGCATCAGTGTTGAAACGAAATGTTAATACATATACTTTATCATTGGTTACAGAAGGAATGCCAATTCTGGAGGTGCAAAGCAAACGCGAATGCATCTTGATTTTAAATAAAGTACTGTTACACAAAAAAAAACATTCCAAAACTAAAAAACAATTTGATAGTACTTAAATATATTTATAAATTGCATACAATAAAACAAGTGGTGGTAACACATGAGAATTACTGGTCACTGGGCTTTTCGTATGGAGGTGTTTAAGTCTTATCTAAGCAATTTTAATATTATTAATTTTAAACATTTTTCTGTGTAATAACAAGCTCTAAAGTTATAAAATCTGATACTCATGTTGTTGAGGTGTATGAATTACCAGATTCCATAAATGTAGGTTATTACAGGTGCTAACCTAGAATTTCCCACTCGGGGGCTCACCCTGAAGCTATACGTAATTTACGTTTGATTTTAAAAATCATATTATAAAAATCGCGTCATAAGTGCAACTATAACGTAACACAGTTTGAAACTACAGTTATATACGTTCAAATATAACTACTGGTTACATGACTCACTCAGTTTCAATGACAATGTCCAACTTTCTTGGCTTGTTTTAATTTCGTTTTCTATTTTGTTTTTAAATATCCCTATGTGCTAGTCACCAGCTGATGTCAGTGACTGATTTCAGCTAAAGGGTAAATCAAATGAAACGTTTTATATCATTGTGCGTAAAAAAATTTGTTTTTTTTTTTAATTTCGATCTGGTGGGTGGGGTGCAGTCCAGCAGCCTTCCCCCTCTTTGGTGCGCCCCTGTTGTATTATTGGTTAGAAAATTCTGAAAGTAACAGAATTAACACTGCACAAATAATTTGATAATATGGCATTCACCAGCTGCGGTTGTTTGTCAGTGACCATCTTGTGGTGGAGGATCGCAAAATGGAGGTATGGCATACAGTTTCTGCGTACTGTTTTGGTTATGTTGTCATTCGTTGCAAGTACATTATACAACCTCGCTTGAACATTACATTAACACATAAAATAAACAATATTCGAGTGATTAATCAAATATAGTAGAAACTAGTCTGTAATAAAGTGAATGGAAAGGAAAAATTAAATAACACTTTATCAGACAAGATGTACTTTAGTCAATAAATACTGCATTGTTCTGGTGTTCTCGTTATAAATAAGCCAATAAATCAACATCTCTTCTTATGTAATTTTAAAACCAAGTCACCTTACAAATGTCGTGTTATTGGGATGCCAAGCCAGAGCATTGATAACACACTTCGTGGCAAAAGCACCAGTACAGTTGCATGTCGTAAGTGCAACCAGCTTTCTGTTTTGTGTATTCCATACCTGAAAAAAAAAGTTATAGAATTTCAGAGTTTTGTACATTACTTGATCATTGCTAGTATTTGTACTATTTATAGAGTAACGTAAAAATTGGTGCAATTTTTAACCCTTTTGCTCATATTAACACATATTACCATTTCATGAAATTGAAGCAAGATAAATTCCAAAACTCTTCTATAATTCATAGGTCTTAGAATAATTCTTACCTGTATGATAGAGCTATTATTTCCTATAATTAAGTTTTCTCCTTTGTAATCCCATTTGACAGCTGAATAATATCCATTTGTGACGGCAGTTAGCTCGATAGGATTATCTCCAGTCTCGTAGAGATAAACGGAATTATTCAGGGCAGCAGCCAAATAGTTAGATGGTCCCCAGTCTAGCAGGTTGAGAACTGCAACACACATGTTTCAACACTGCTGCTTCTGTCGCCAATATAGCCACTGCATTTGAATCAGTAAAAGAAATGACACAGATTTTGTCTCACTCATTCTCCTATCAGCTAACCCCTCTCCTCAGCATTCTGTCTCCATTCACACTATTTTCCACAATCTAGAAGCATTCTGTGCAACCTAGAGGGGATAATGTGTACGAGTACACAGACAAGTATACGTCACACTGCCATGTCGATACTTTTGCTGACTCCACTGCAATAGCAAGGGCAGGAACAACGACGATATTGCTGATGTTGAAAAAATGTTGCCAAATTAAAAATAGTATAATAATAGTAATAGTAATAATAATAATAATAATAATAACTCTTTATTGATAATGTGCTGGCACCAAAGCCATAATGAAGGCCCCTGAGAATGGCTTTGGGCACCAGTGAAAAAACTTTTTCGGACCGCCCCAGCAAAAATTGACCTACTAAAAGTGTTTATAATAAATCGGAAAGGTTCTGAGCTGTAGAGTAGCTCTGCATTGATCTCAAAGGGCTGGGGAACGACAGAAACATATGTAATATAATCGGTCCCGGGTCTCCTACCAGACGGCGGCGCCCCGGTAATATTTACGGGCTTCCTCCCCCCTCCCCTCCGGCACTTCTCATAATGCCAATTACAGAGAAAATGCCGGAACACCAGAAAATACACGCTATATATTACAGATTGTATTAAAAACATTCCAATTATGCTCAAATAAACTTTCTAAAACATAAAAAAATAACAAACATGTAATATGGTAATACACGTGCTTCTTTAATTAACCCATTAAATTAATAAAGAGCAATAAATAAATTTAAGAGTTAGGCAAGTTGAAATTAAATTTCATTTTTTAAAGTGACATCTCATTGTGAATGTGAATGCATTTTGATTGCCCTTTCGCAAGCTAAAATAATTTTAGATAGTGATATTTATTGAAGTCAATAAGCATTATTGGATTTTAGAGTCCACAAAATGTTTTGTTGCCGACATTAATTATTGAACGAAATGATAAATTTCAGTTAGAAGTTAGTGAAAATAAATTTGTAATTTTTCCCCATCCAGGTTCACGGACTCCCGGTATGTACCCCAGGTTAATAACGGCTGCATTAGCGTGACTATGCCAGATGTTATAGCGGCCGATGTATTTCGGACTGGTATTTTTCGCCGTCATCTATTTCCATAAAATATATGTAAAGATCCAACCTCACAAACTGCCCCTCCTCTTCCTCCTTCCTTTCCAAACATCTTCACCCTCCAAGTTTTCAGTTTACCAGAACTGGACAGTACTGGAGTCTTCCACTGAAATCATTCCTTCCATAACAACATCAAGGGCGATAACTAATGCAACCCTCATTCGGAGCTCCTACTAAAGAGAATGGGGTTTTTTTATTCTTTTGCTCAATCATTTCCTGCAAATTCGGCAACACTACCTTATACACAGCCTTCTATTTCCTGTACAACTTATTGTAACTTATTATCCAACCAGATTTGAGCAATCTAATATATGACAATACAATGAATTGAAATACAAACAAGAAAAACCTTCTTTGTATGTCAGTTGTCGTAAACACAGCAGGATGTATTCGAATAAAATTAGCATTTGTAAATAGAGTGCAGACAAAATAGCATGAGGCGAATGGCGGGACCGTAACCTAGAAAAGTTTGTAACTGTACCCTTCACTGCACATATCCTTCCTGTCTCTTGATGCTTTATGACAAATGCAATTAATAAGCATTGCCAAGTAAGCAAACCATAACAAAAATATCTGCTCATAAGATTGACACTTGCCATCCAGCTGTGTTGACAGTGTGCTTGGTTGTTAGTCAAAAGCAAACAGGCTCACATACTTCTTGAATCGTATTGTTCATTCCGCACAATGTGAATTGAACTACGAACACCATCAGCACTAACAAATGCACAATTCTCTATACTGTGTATTTTACAATTAATTTGCTCCTACATGTTTCGGCAATCATCGTCTTCAGAGAGCTTAGAACAATGCTGTTAAAACGTACAGCAATAACGTCTTAGCAGCATTGATGTAAGCAAACTAATAGCAAAAAACACAATATACAAAACTGTGCATTTGTTTATGCTGATAGAGCTTGTAACACACTTTGTTTATTGATCATTTTCTTTCTTTAACAATAAACATGACAATCAACATAAGTAGAACGTCATATTAAGGTGCATTTCGGTGACCATTGTTGCCCTGGACAAGCAGTATTACATATTCTGAGTGCGTGTCTGCAGCCTTAGTTATCCAGAATGCAATGCGCATATGCTGTATTATACTGACGCCAGTGACCTGTCTGGCTGTACATGTTATCTCAAACTGCACGATTTTTCTCGAAATTTACTGAACACAAAATGCGTATTTTGATTTTCTTTACAACTTTCGTCTGAACATTTCTCATTCTAGGAATAATTCAGCGAGATACTATAATAAACGTACGTAAGTCTTCATGTAAAGTAACCGTTATTCTTGTAAGATTGCACAATTTTACAAGAATATCTCGGCAGATTTTGAAGTGATACTCAAACTTCATGCAGTTCCGTTTAGTAGGAACCGAATTGTTCCATGCGGACGGACGGACGGACAGACAGACATGAAGAACCTAATAGTCACTTTTCGCAATTATGCGAACACGCCTCAAAGGCAACATGTTTCTCCTTAGCATGATGATGGTTTTTTTGAGTAAAAATACTTAGCTTTTTATTGTTAAAAAAGTAAATTTGTTTTATCAATATGCCGAAGTTGTGTTCGACTATTTACTTCCGACTAAAGACCGCTCTGTTGATGACATTTAATGATCTTGTAAAGTAATTAACACATACAGAACTCAGCCTTGAAATTGGGTAAATCCAGTATGTGATGCGGCTGCTTAATCAATGGACGTCTCCGACATCTAACAGGCCACTGATACACCACTTGGGGCTGTTTTTCTTCTGGTAGGGATGTACAGCAGAATGAGAGCAGTCGAGCATTTGCATGTCTGAGGTTCAGAGCTGATTGCAAATGCTTGCCATATTCTTCCACACACACATGCGAGATATCCTGAAATAATAGGCCTATATACTGAATATTTTGGGAAAAAAAAGTGGTAACTGGACAGGGTTCCAGATAAGAATAAACGTTGAAAAGGCATCATATACTTTTCCTCCTATTAGATATTTTTTGTACGCATCCGTCTCATAGTGTGTTACGGTATTACGAAATAAGCCAAGCATTGTACTGTACGTATGAGCGTACATTGAGGGGCTTGCGCTAAACCATTATTGCCGTGGGAAAGTTATAATTATTACACATTCAGAGTGTGCGTTTGTAGCCTAATTTATTCAGCACGTAAAACGCATGCGCCAAATTATTTTGTCATCTGTGGCCTGTCTGGCTCGACCGTGTTTTTCCACATTATCTCACAAACGGCACGATTTTCGGGGGGGA
>Ga0123357_10007950_pt1 | contig 13195 bp, 5 predicted proteins | sample TergutEmb28metaG_FD_89873 | JGI IMG/M metagenome (GOLD analysis project Ga0123357, IMG submission 89873) | Embiratermes neotenicus P4 segment gut microbial communities from Petit-Saut dam, French Guiana - Emb289 P4 | ecosystem: Host-associated > Arthropoda: Insects > Digestive system > Gut ...
AGTCGCAAGCTCCTGAGGATGGATGTATTAACACCCGAAACATGTTGAGCATTAAATAATGAAATAATAAAGCAAGTGACATCAAGTTGGTCTCTCTTTACTCAACTATCAAGATGATGCACGTTCCAATAAACATAAGATCCATATGCACTGCTATGAAACCTCACAGTCCGTAGTCACTGCGCCAGTAAAATTTAATTCGTGAAATGTATTTTTAAATCTGTTTTGTGCCCTCAAATTGTTAGAATTGTATTTCACCATTATGCTAACTTTTTTTGATGCTCATAATAAACAACAGTAATTGGCTGTTGTTTGTTTTGGAGACGGAATTAGCTTTTTGTGGAGTAGGAAATTAATTTCAATGTGATATCCAGAGAAAAAAAAAATAAACTTCAAAGACGTGTCTATTTCAAAGGGCCTACTAAAACGCTGTCTTAGAAAAGTCCATCTCACATAAAGGGCTTCGGAGAAACACAGGGGGGTGTAAGAAGGAAATGTCTTCTCCGAAAGGAGGGGTTCCGGAAGCGACAGATTGTAGCGGGCGTCCATCCAGTTGACAGGCGCACAGATTGAGAAATGATCGGGAGTTAATTTTGCTCGCATGTTGTCTGTGGCTGCGGTAGTGGTACTGGGCAGCATTAACAGACCTCGACAGGAAAATCCTTACTTATTTTTTAAAGTGGTCAAGAAAAACTGTAACATTTTAAATCGCAGTAATTCCTGTATAAACCTCCTGCTTTAGAACACAATACTTTGCACTTTATCCACTCAGTGTACTTATGTGTTGCGTATGACTGTCACAGTAGCTAATGAGAAATATTTTCAACACCATTAAACAGGGTTTTTAATGGAAAAGCAATGTGAAAATTCGTGTCTTCTGAGACGTTGCTCTATATCATCTGGTAAATATTCATTTACCTTTCAGAAGAGCTTAGACCCTCAGAAATGTAGAAATTATTTACAGGTGTAAAGGAGGAAAGATTCCAAAAAGTAAATGTTTATGGACACCCCTACGAGAACCTCATATTTCGAAACGCACTGTTTTTGTGAGGTCGGTACTGAGTTCATAAATACACATTATTTGCAAAATGGAAAGTTCCTGACTTTTAAAGGTCATATATATATATATATAATGTACACACATACATACATACATACATACATACATACATACATACATACATACATACACGCGCGCGCGCACACACAGACACACACACACGCGCATGCAGTCACACCTCGTTATAACGACATCGGTTTATGCGACGTCTCGTACATAACGACAGATATTCTGTAGTACCAATTAATTCCTCACTGTTAATCATCAAAATTATACTCCTCGGTTATAATAACACTTAATTTTAACAACACCAATTATCCAGTCCCTTTCAAGACATTATAGTCTAACCGAGTCTGACTCTGTGTGTGTGTGTGTGTGTGTGTGTATATATATATATAGTGTATATAGTTTATATAAAAAATATATATATATATATGATGTATATCTACACCCAACACTTCTTTAATGCTTTAAGTTTAATATTTAAATTTCTGAAATTTCATAAGAAAAATAAATAAATTTGAATAGCTATTTGGGCACAAATGTGAACGAGGTATTCAAAATCGCCGACATCGACTTTGGGAAACATAAGTCTGATTGAGAAATTCTCATTTCTTATGTTATAAATTAAGCCTTCTTATGTTATAGGTGCTCGTGAGCCAAGACGGGAAACGTTTCGAAGTCCTGAGACGATCAGCGTGCAGAGTCTGATGGCACACAGCTGACGGTAAGTAATGAGGAATGGCGTTTAATTTACTTCTCACATTTTATTTCATTGAACTCTGCGTCTTGATTTTTGACGTTATCGTGGAAATATTAATATTACTGTCTTGATGAATGTGTCGTCCTTTACTTTGCTAGAAGTATACCGAAGCTTTGGCGGAAAATATTGAACCATTCTTCCGATAGGGGTCAGTTTTATCCCATAGATGGAGACAGCATGTTTGGTGACTGTTTACTAAATTGTACTGTCATATCGCGCCGGTCCCAGTGGCGTGGGTCTGCGGCAGCTCGTCTGATGAGTTTGCGGGTTCGAATCCCACCGGGGGTATGGATTTCTGTCTGCTGTGAGTGTCGTGTGTTGTTAGGTAGAGGTCTCTGCGACGAGCTGATCACTCGTTCAGAGGAGTCCTACTGACTGTGGTGCGTCGTTGTGTGAGATATAGAAACCTCATGAATGAGGAGGCCCTAGCTTACGGGGGGCTGTTGCGCCAAATAAAAAAACTATCATATCGCAAAAGTCGCAAACCTTTTTCAGAACCGTCATGAACACCTCCAATTTAACTAGTGTATTACGGATACTGAAGCTTTTTGCGTGTTTAGCAACTGAATGTGGTCTATTTACGCCCAGTCTTCACTGTGTTCACACAGTGAAGTTTATGTGTAAAATAACATGGAATTAACAGAAATAGGCTTAACAAGAGTCTACGAATTTCTAATTATTTTCTTAACTGACAGGGGTAGAGACAGCATGGTGACCCAGAAAATCCACAATTCTTTAACATGCAAGTAGGACAAATTATAATACTAATGCACCATTTAAAATGCATTGTTTGCTGAATATACTGCTTGTTTTAACAAAACTCCTCGTTTTGCCCAAACAACTTATTCATGTGTTTCATATGATTCTCGCAATAAACCAAGATTAAATCTAGGTACGAATATTACTTTTGTTTCTGATGATAATGGTGGTGACCACGTAGGCCGAAGGATGCAGTGCAGTTTGACATTAAATAATTCTAACTGCCGGTATTCCTTTCTTATTATACACCAACAGGGATTGTTTGTGTATGTTATTGGAGAGATATGAACTGAATTCCTGCTAATAAGATGACTTAACTAATTTACAGAATTAACGTAGATTATATCTAACCATTGTACGTAGGTTATGGCTGCGTTACGGAAGATCCGGTTTTCGATTGTGGCCAGAAGCAAAATATTTTAATATTGTCCAAACGTCCAGACGGAGTCAGGGGCCAAACGAGACTCGTATGCGACAGATACCGAGAGTGATTTCGTGGGAGATAAATCGGCCTGGCACGAAGTTAATCATTCACCGAATCTAAAGCCAAGCTTAAGGATAAGTGGCGTTACAACTCCACTCCCCCTCCGTACTTTCACATCGTGGACTGGGACAACGTTACCTATACAAGAGCTAAGCAAATGTGGTGTAACGAATCTGAGCGTTAGGACGATCCAAAACGTGCGTTACTCTGCTGCACTGCAGCAATGACATTTTTCCCCTGACAGATTGCTCAGAGAACTCGTTCAGTCTATGTTGTCACGTTGCCGGGGTAACTATTTACAAATGACGCCTTTGTTGTAATAGACAGTCAATTGTTTTCTTTTTGTCGGTTGGTCTCCAGTCTTTTGTCGACGGTGACAAGTGAGTCATTAGCCCCGTTTGTCCCGTGATTGACTCCTTCATCTTCCTCTCCTCCATTCTGTCACCGTCATCACATCTCCCTCTCTTTCTCTCTCATTCTGTTGTTATCCTGGTGGCGTCTGGACGCCTCCCAACAAGCCGTCATTTCATTGTTCCTCACTACCCTATGACATGATGTAAAAAATCTTTATGGATCGGCAAAACAGCTGGCTGTCTGAAAAGCACTTGTTGCTTTAAGTGTGCCATAGAGACGTGGCGTGTTCCAGCACTTTCGTTATAAAAAAATCTCGTAACTTAGGCAAAAAGTGTATAAATCCTTATTTTTTAATTATTATTTTAGGGGAATACAATTTTACACCTCTCTTAAATTTTTCTGTTAAACTACGTGTCAGTTTCACCGAAATACTTACATTTTAAGTTCACATAAATACCATCAAAAATCTCTCGATATTCGAAATTGTCATACGTCTACCTAACACAAACTGCTGCCCAGTCATACAGCAATTCTTTGTGCTGTTTGTAATAAGAATAGGAATGTAAGTTAAATGTCAAAGTGAGTTCATTTTTAAATAATACACTTTCCACTGCTCTTAATTAATTCACCATGCCACGAAGGCATCTGGGGCCATGGATGTGTGGTTCCATGCCTTCTTCAATTTGTCTCCATACGTAAATTAGTAATTAATATCACACTTACTACTAACCACGATCCCTCGTTAGTCCTTCCCACAACTTATTCGCTCTACCAACTGTGCTATCCTGGCCCCAAAGTCTTATTACGTTCGAAGTAAATAATTGCACATTAAACGGGCTGGACTACCCGAGGATCGAATTCCGGTGGAGTAAGATTTTCCGCAACCATCCAGACCGGCCCTGGGACCCACATATCTTGTTATACAATGGGTATTGGGTCTGTTTCGAAGAGGTAAAACGGTCGGAGCGTGGCGATAACCACCCACCCCCATCTAGCGCAAAGGTTAAAGAAAGAACAGACGTAGACCTGTACCCCCTCTGGGCCTTCATGGCCTGTTCTATTGTGAACTTTACATTAGGCAGACGTGTCTTATTTTTATGCACATTCTTCTTTCAACTTCCGCATGTTTTCTCATTGTATGATAATAAAAGAATTTGCGTGAAAGCTAAGCCATGCCTACACCGCCTGAATCATGACCGATGAATTACAGAAGCAATTTCAACACTAATTATTCTTCTGTTGTCTCGGATACGCTGATGGCTGAAGGAAATGTGCATCATCATCAACTCCCGTCCGCATTTCTTTTAATGCTTTTTGCGATTTGTGAAGTTCCCTCTTCGCCATACTGTTATAGGCGCACTGGACTGTCAGCATCTGTCGATTTCTTCAAGTAGTTACATTTATTAACACTAATAACCAAACAGAACTAGGCCAACTCCGGGATTATTTTCAGTGAGAACTTTTATAAATATCAGATAATCATGCTGCGTCCTTCAGATGTGGGGTGGCGGACAGCAGATAGTCAGTTCTCAAATCAAGGACAATGGTTACTGTAGGCACCTAACGTCTTGTGTTTCATAATTTTCTCAGAATAAATAGCTTTGATTTTCCAACACAAGGGTAGCCGGCTGGTGTTTGTTACGGAGAGGCAGTGTGTAGTCTCTGAGATGTGAATATTATACATGATTTAGACAGGATTCCATCCTGAGGTGGTTACATATGTACGGTTTAGAGAAGCTTATGTATAGAAATAATACTAAAATCCGAGAAGTTGGAAGGACTGTAGCTGACAGATTTACTTAAATATAAAATTGCACATCATAACCTTGACAGCTTGGCATTATTGATTTCATTGCCATGGAATTTTTGAGGGATGTAAAATTATTTCATTCTAAATGGCACTTGCCATTGTTCGAAACAGATGGGACAAAATATACAATAAATGAATAAGGTATTAAAATATAGACTGAATTCAATTTAGTAGTGGTGTTATCTTAAAACGGAAATAAATTTCTCCAAAGCAGGAATTTCTTAAATAGTTGTACAAATATTAACCTCTGAAGAACTCTTGTTCTTGTATTTAGTTGCGGATTCAATAATTATTTACAGGCTAAAGGATGTGCAATCGATGAAGTCAAAGAAGCGAAACAACTATAATAAGATTTTGTTGAAAGCGTTAGTCAGTTTACTATTTCAGTGAAAATATTGCTCTTGTCGCTGGACCCTTTTATTCGAACAAAATTGAGTTACAACAGGCGAAGTGCGGTTTCTTCTGTCGACTGTGTTTGCAATACTTCCGTATCTGCAGCGTCCTCACCTTTTGTCGTCCTACTCTGAGAGCCAGGAAGTCCTCATCCCATCGCCAGCTCCGTAGACAATGCTGCAATCAATAGGGTAATGAGAGACAGTATCTAATTATTGATGCGGTCAGCAGTGGCCTTCCTACTCCAGGCTTTAGAACAGCGCGGACCTAATGGATCCGTCCTTCCAGTGTCTCACTCTCTCCTGAAGACCGTCTCTCAACGACAATGAAGTTTGTGACCATCTCACTCTTTGGACGATGGATTTGTGTATCATTGTTCATTATGTATTACCCAAGTGGGGTAGAAAGGGAAGAGAGAAATTGGAGCAGTACTAGTAGGAAGATGTGGTGGTGGTGAAACTGAAGGGGAAGCGAGATGGGGTGGTGGCCTGTGACAACGTCCAAAGTGGGGGAGGGGAGAGAAGAGAAAGATGACGTAGATGAAAATCTAGCAGTTGTCTTCCGTACAAGATTGCTGTAGGCTGTTGTAGCGTGTAATGTTGAACAAACGTGTTCTGTGGTGTGTGACGATCAGCTGATTCCCGCCGCTCACAGTCTACATTGCTGCTGGGATACGTACGTATTTGTCTTGTGGTCTAAGCTAAGACAGAATGTACTACGCTCCTGCGAGCTCTGAGCTAGTGCAGCAATTGAAACCGTCAGCTTTTTGTTGCAAGAAACAAAAATGTCTACTGACAGGTGAGCAGTGCTTGTGTTAAACAGGGGCAGAAATCCTTTAATGTTCATTTCGATCAGTTAACGCGTCATGGTAAACACTTTTTGCCTGAGTCATGAAGACAACCCGTTGAATGTTGTACGTGGAAATAATATCGCTTCTCATTTTAAGAATCATACGACAGTCATAAATACATGATATTCACCCAAGAATAGACCAAGAAAGCCATGAGGGGGAGTAGATGTATAGCTCTACTCTTTCTTTAACCTCGGTGTTAGATGGGGTGGGTGGGCAACGCCATGCCCCGGCCGCTTTACCCCTAGGAAAGAGCCGGTACCAATGGTGTAGTAGGCTGGTTGGGTCCCAGGGCCGGTCTGGACGGAAGCGGAACATCTCGCTCTATCGGGATTCGATCCCCATACCTTTCAGCCCATAGCGAGTCGCTATACCGACTACGCCATTCCGGTCCACGTCATAAATATATATTTATGGCAAAATACGACGTTGTAGTATAATTGTGCAGCAGGTAGTGTTTGTAGCAACAGATGTGATTCGAAGCAACAATGCAGCATATCATTGGTGACAACGTCCAACGAGCACTGACGTAACAGTTTGGCTGGCAGGCAGTGAATTTGTATTCACACATATCGGGTACCCTGCATTGCAGCGATGCCATAAGAGGCGGGTGAGGGTCAATAAAGAGTGAGGTTTGTCTGTCTCACTACAGCCGCTCGGAAATAACTGATGCTTTCAGGCATAAAAGTATGCAATAAATGACATTATACCTAACACACACCGGCTTTACTGATGGTACTTTTCAAATGTATATGACTCTCCTGTATTTGTTTTGTATAATTTTGATAGGTTCCTCAATTTTACGGAAAAAAAAACATATCAAATGTTTGAAAATAGGTGGTTCGTAAAATATTTTGTATTTGAAGTGTTCAGGTCAGTAAGTGGCAAGTTATGGTCTTCTCAAATGTGACGCCATGTATTATGGTTCCTCTGAAGATTGACGCAGACGTTTGCTCCGAAAATTTAGCAAACCTTGCTAATTAAAACGCGTGCCATCAAACAGGACCGTGGTTTTAGGCATTCGTTTCGATTTGAAGAGCAATTACTGAGTATATGGGCTGAAAATGTGGTGGGTATAGGGGAATGGAAGGAATGAGTACGGAATTGTGGCGGGAACGACTTGCAAAATGTCTGCTTTAAAGACCTAACAGTGTACGGAAGTAAAACGTTAGAATGGACATTAGAGTAATAGGTTGCACGGAAAGGATGTGGATGGATTTGGCTGAGGATGTTGTTTGAGTGTGAGCATTCGTGTTAGCCTTGCTGAAACTTTGGCCACTGCAGTTTCCTTGTAACAGCCACAGTCTAGGAAGAGATCACTTGGGAAACCTAGCGCGGACAGAAAAATACTTTAATAGAATTTTAATACTTAAAGGACAAAACTTTTCTGACGTGAATCCTTGGAGCACCACAGAGGAAGCAGCGAAATGTATATAGATTTCTTGGGGGGTGGGGGGGGGGGAGTTGGAGGGTTAAAGGTAGGAGAATAATTGGAAGATCTGGCATAGATGGGAGGTTAATATTCAAATGAAATTTTAGAAAATCATTTTAACAGGGCGTGGACTGAATATGTCTGGCTCAGGAGAGGGGTAAGTTCCGGCTGACCTGTACACGTATGCACTTCCAAGTTCCAAAAAACACCCAGAAAGTCTTTCATAGTTCAGGAAAAACTCGTATTAGTTTCTGAAAAGAACTGGGGTGATGTATTGATTTGGTCTATGGCATGGACAGCAGTGGGTTAGTGAAAACTCAGTGGTCCACAACAGTAAAGGATTAGTTGAAAAACTGAGCGACTATCAGCTTCTCGAGAAGTGTGCTGCATCATCACCATGGTCTTCAGGTTAAATATGCTGAAGATATTTGTACATATTGTGAGTGACATCAAGTATTGAGAGATACAATTCGACACATCAAAGGTGAAATAATTGTTCTTCGATTACCACTGAGGATACAAAAATTTGATTCCAATTTTGTCGCTCATAAGGCAAGCCCCAAGCAATAAGCTCTACAATTTGTGTAGTGATTTTTTGCTGTGTGGTAAATACGGCTATTGCATGGAATTAGTTATTCGCATCCGTACAGTGCTTACTATAACATTACCTCTACACCCCCTCCCGGCTTGGCAACTATTTCAATTTAAGCCCAAAACATGTTACCTATTCATTTCCTAGCCTAAATGTTAGTATAAATGTGGCAGTCTCGGAAAAAGGGATGTTACAAGGGGTGTGACACACTTCGGAAAAATAAGATGTCTGCATTTTCAGGATAGGAGAATCGCTGTGAAGATGACAGCAGCATATTTCTCCGAGAACTTGGTAACGATTTCGCTACCTGCACTGCGGCACGTTGCAGAAGATTTTACTTGCTGCGAAAAATAAAATTACCAAATCCCATCCACTAACATCGAGTACAATACTATATATTTACAACCCACCGAATTCAGTATTTCATCTAAATTATATAAAAAATTTAGTTCCAACCTCACAGTAAACACACCGTGTCTCCATTACAAAAACCATCTGGGCATTGTCGTTTAGGGAAATAATAGCTGTTCTCTTGAGCCACAGGAAATATATATGCGCAAAATGTAGATTTGCTAAATGTTATAAAGCCAGTGATACGTATAATTACTATTGGCTCTTAAAAGTTTAATTAACGCAAAATGATCCAGACAAAATGGGTGGACTGTTGAGCTAACCTTAACAAGTCATTTCCATTCCTTCTCAACTCCCTTCTCCAAGTCTCATACAAATCCACCCTCCGGTAGCCAGGACAGCTGACAAAGAAAATTCAGCCCTGGATAAACACTGTGTATGTGTCCTTTGAATTGTATTGTCCTTTGTCGCATCGAACATAACCTCAACATGACAATGTCACCAGGTGTTATCCTACTGTGCATGTTGTCAAACCTCGGGTCGTCTGAAAGAAGACGATTCTTGATTAAAAGGACGAGAGGGAAGAACCACATGTTAAAAAAAGACGAAGCATACTTAACAGCATGTTAGAGTGAGTAAGATAGATATACTTGCCTGACAAGTACTGCTACTATGGCTAGGCAGCTTTACCTGCAGGCTCTCCCTACCTGCCTGTATACAAGACAGCAAAGAGCAGCAAGTTTTCTAGGCTTAGTTCAGTGTATGTTGTGTTGCTGAGTAGTGATGATGTGGTATAGTGTGTGGGGAATATCGGGAGACATTTGGTAACGAAGACAGGCGATTTATAGCCAACTTCAGAATCATGAGGATAAGAAAGCAAGTGTAGGGCAATATTAAGGTGTGTTGTTGTGACGTAATCATTTGTGGCTTCGTGTGTAATAGAAGACGGACCATGTTACAGCGACCACGTCGTAATGTAAGCATATAAATACTGAGCATGGATATAATTCTCTTCAGCTCGTGTGTGTAGATAAATAGTGATACTGCGTATTTGAAACTGGTGTCATGGTAAAAGCCTACATGTTTGCAGTCCGCACTGCGTCTTGATTTTGTAATCTGTGACAGATCACATCGCTTGAGATGGTAAGAAATTAATAAGCTTCATATAGTGAAGTGTTATTATTTTTGGTATAGATTTCTTGTCCATTATTTCTGTAGGAGAATGATCCCACATGTAACAGTCCTCTGAAAAGTGCTGCCGCGTTGTTTGGAAAATTGAAATCAACGTTTTGGAGAAAACGTGCCGGTATATCTAAAATGTTAGCACGTATCTGCCAGAATCCACGGTGGCACATTCAATAAAACTATGACATGAAGGGAGAAAATTTCTAGCTTAAACGAAGTATATTTGCAGTTGTTTTCCAAAAGTCACTGTTTCAGATCGCAGGACTGTCCTTTATTTTATTCCACATTGTTTTCAGCAGTTAAGACTTTCTTCGTTTGACTACAGTTTCTCTGGCATTTTGTCTCATCCGAAGATTTTAATTATCTACATCTTTGTCAGCGTCATTCACTTTCTCTAGTTTTTTGTATTCATCCAGAAACAATTTTTTTTAACAACTTTGATCCGTGGCAAAATCGATAAGCGTAGGATCGTATATGTATAATATGAGACAGTAAGCGTCATTTAATATGAGCTTTTTTAAATCATTGTATTTACATTTGTATTAGACTTTATCATATTTCTTCATACAATAATAATATTACTCCTTTTCAGCTATGATACCTTTCTCCAGTCTCTACTCAGAGACTGGTCATTTTTTAAGTTTTCATGATTTTCGTCAGTCCCCCAGGAAAATGCTGGGAAAATACCTCTAAGCCGCGACCGTTTTCTTTCACATATTTCAAATTAATCCAACATTCTCTCATTGAACATTTTATATTGTGAGATACCAACGTCGTCCACAAATAAACCACACGCAAATAAGGTGTATTTTGCCGCTTGGAAAACCGCTAACAGTGAAAATATCTTGACTGTGTAGGAAGGAAGTTGGTGTCGGCAGCCGCGTGGTAGGGGCAGTGCAACGGTGGCAGACTGTAGTAGTGAATGAACGTGTGATTACCCCGAGGAAATGGGGGAGACTGCAGTGAAGGGGCGGGAAGCAGTAGCTACTACTTTGTGCTGACTGACAGACTGGAGGGTCACAGTCATTTACGGTTTGTTCTAACTATCGTGTGTTTTCCGCCATACTTACCTATTTTAGCCTAATGTCACACAGTTGCCGCATTTGACGTTTTTAAAGTACATACCGGCTGCTCAGTATATTGGCTGTACCCAACATGTCTCGGGAGTAGGCATGTATTTCCGTGTGAATGTGATATGAATTCTTTATAAGACAACAATAAATGTAGACATACACCACATGCTTCGACGCTAAGTATCGCAGCACTTCTTTCATCGAATTTGTGATTGATTGCTCCATAAACACTACTGAACTTTCTAATGGATGTGCGGGGTGTTTCTTTTGAGGTAAGACTTGAATTTAAAGCATTGTGCAATTATTATGAGTTTTGCTTCCATGTTTATGTCATTAATCAGCATGTAACATCAATCAGGTAATTCTACAAATTTAAATACTGACAATTTATAGAGTGAAATTACAGTGTTAGATTTAAAAAGTGGTTATCAGTATTGTGTATGAAACCTGGAAAAATTAAAAAGTTTTAATTTTGAAGAGTTCCCTGTTCGTTGTGAAAAAAATGTTTGTTTGATGCTTTAAAGCAAATTTGCGATTACGTGCCACTGTTTTAATATTAGAAATTCTGCATTTCATTTGTGTTTCATGTGACTCTCGTAGCAGACTGCACTGACTAGTTCAGCTTGGTAATTAGGTTTCAGTGTTTTCTCTGTAGGGCGGGAAATTAAATTGTTTCTGCTAAAATGGCAGTATGATTTCAGGTTACGAGAGTGAAGCAAGTTTTACATTATAATGCTTTAAGTTTTTAATTTCACAGAGTGTCTATTTTATCACGTATTACAAGTATACACATTATTTCGTTCGTAACTAGGTGGACCGAAAAGCAGAGAAGGAAAATGTTGCTACATTCGTTTCTTAATTATATAAGCCAGTTCTGTTTCTCAGTGTTCCTGTTAGTTAGGTTTGGATGGCAGTTCTGCTTGTACATTAAACACGTAAAAACTTATCCCAAAAATTATTATAATTATTATTATTATCATTCTTATTATTCTTTATGTGTGATGTTCTAAATTACAGACGCAAATCCAAAAGTTATTGAAATATCTTCACAGGTGTTAAGTGCAACTATCGGTTTATGGATAATTTAGGGGCCATTAAACACAAACGGACTACTTCGTAACAAACAATAATTTTGTATTGTGCGGAATTGAGGGCAAAGTACTTGGACAAGATTTTGGCGCTTTCATCACTAAAGTATGTGTAAGAGTACCTCTAAACTTTGCAACGGCTTTTTCGTTTTTCACCTATAACATATAGAGTGCTAATAAACATAACTTTATAACGTTTTGTGTGGGGACATCTTCTAAAACTTGTAGGTGCATTCCATTACCGGTTCAAGTCACTGTAATGAGCACGTTAAGTAAAAATGTACGACTGTTTTTTGTCCACTTTTACTGTTAGTCGCAAAATATCTGTTGAGACAAAATTGCTGTTTTGAACTAAAGTTTTAGAGAACACCGTATGACCGTTTTATGTTCAACTTCCTGTGACTGTAATTAATTGAATTATCTCTATATGGTTCAATATATTTCCGAACTTGGTGTTTGTGTAATTGTGTTATTCTGCTCTCTCCCTCAGGATAAGATTCGAAAAGATAAAAAATTGTCCAAACATGTAATATAGAAACGGGGTCCTGGATGTGCGAGACCTACATATTTTATGAACTATAAGCGTTTGTGATAATGTGTCCCAGTGACGTTCACAGGGAAAATAGAAACAATTTTGATTAATAGTTGTGTGTGTGTGTGTGTGTGTGTGCATGCTTACATGCGTGTGTAGCGATGCGTGGGTTCGTCTGCATCATGCGTCTCACGCTTGTGCGGCCTGAAAGATAAATATCTCCTCGAAAACATAATTACACTTTCTTAGGTTTTGCAGCTCTAGGTATGTGATATTTCAGTTTGTCACAGCAGTAGTGTCAATATTACATAATTCGGGTTATTAAGCCGTGAATTTTGGTAAATAGTTGCCAAGTTTTCGGAATAACTTTTTTTTTTTTTTTATAATTTTTAACGGATTCTGCTCTATAAAAACAGCGAGTTTTAGTGTAATTATGCAATGCGATCTTACAGCTGTCGGTGTTTTATAC
>Ga0123357_10007951_pt1 | contig 13194 bp, 3 predicted proteins | sample TergutEmb28metaG_FD_89873 | JGI IMG/M metagenome (GOLD analysis project Ga0123357, IMG submission 89873) | Embiratermes neotenicus P4 segment gut microbial communities from Petit-Saut dam, French Guiana - Emb289 P4 | ecosystem: Host-associated > Arthropoda: Insects > Digestive system > Gut ...
TGTGTGTGTGTGTGTGTGTGTGTGTGTGTGTGTGTGTGTGTGTGTGTGTGTGTGTGTGTGTGTGTGTGTGTGTGTGTGTGTGTGTGTGTGTGTGAGTGTGTGTGAGTGTGTGTGAGTGAGTGAGTGTGTGTGTGAGTGAGTGTGTGTGTGTGAGTGTGTGTGTGTGTGTGAGAGAGTGAGTGAGTGAGTGTGTGTGTGTGAGTGAGTGTGTGTGTGTGTGTGAGTGAGTGAGTGTGTATTTCACGATTATTACGCCACAACCGAGCCCTGCCGTTCTCTCTGTCTCGAGTACCTCAACAAACACACATGTCGTATGACTGCTGAGAAACTGGTTACCCGGTTTGCGAGTGACGTACATCTGGAAAATTAAACATATGATGTATAACATTTTTCACTTAATTTTCAACAAGTATTTACACTATATAGAACATGTTGGCGAATATCTTTTCATTCTTTGTATGACAAGGAAGGCAACGTTTCTCCGAAGGAAGATCTGGTAGTTCTGGTAGTTCTGCTAGTCCTCAACATATTTGTCACTTCCTATGAAAATACATTACTATTGTTGCTCCTCTGTATTTCATGCATGACCTAAATCACCACGCTTGACTACAATATCGGCTTTATTCATGGATATACTTGTTTTCTTTACTTCACGGCCTGAGCATGTTAATTGCATACAGCAGCCAAACGCGTACTGCCACATTATTTCATGCACGATACACCAGAGCGCGGTGAACACGTCATGATGACCAGCATGTAAGAACTTTACGTTTTATTACGCAGTGATATTCATAAATGCCACCTGGTTTATAGTCAGTGAAAATGGCGTTTCGTCAAAAGAGTTCCAGTTAACTGTCGGAACAAACAGCGGTTATTGTTCTGTCCGTCCGTTAACTTCATTCAGCTCATACTTAATGTATTTGGCGTTTTCTGTGGCGTAGAAATTAAACATTTATAGATATTCTGCTAAGCGTCCCTTTTTGTAGTGCTAATGCTGCTCTGCGTTTTGGAATTTTGTCTTCTGTTTCAATAGCCTGTAAATGCGTGGGAGACGGCTCCGTAAATCTTTAACACCCAATTTTAACTTCACATACCACCTGTTTTAACAATAGACAACTCTTCTTTTTATCAACATATTGCGTTTATGTGTTTTGCGCTGTTCTCGCAATAAACTACTATCGTTTCTAAAACTGCATTAACCGCCTGGAAATTGTAATGGAGACGTGAGTCGAGCCGGATTCTTATATAAAATTTAATGAAATTCAAAAGGCTAAACGGAAGCGCATTCTGGTGGTGTTTCAAGAAGTGGAATTGACACTTAAACCACCGCCTATGATATAAAATTCATCTCACTGTTTTGCTGCGAATATCTGGTACATGTGGCCTTGATATGAGTTGGTTTCGTTTTATAATAATTACATGTCTTAATATGCAGTGGTTTGTAGTAACCTTGTGTGTGTTAGTCTCTTCAGAGTCTGATTCCAGCGAATGTGTTTCCTTGTTAAAGACTGCAGGCAAGTCAGTAATTTCATACAGTTGCTTAAGATAGGTGATAATTATTTCTGTTTGCTCAGAACTATCAAGATAATCGCTGTACAAAGCAAACGGGTAGCACAAAGAGGTCTATTGGAAATCGAGCAGCATTAACGTCACTTAAAGTGAGTTCTGGACTGCCTTGCTACGTCGCATGTGAGATGCGGTTTTCACAGAAGGGTGGAATGTTGGATGCATTTACAGTCCGGCTGTTAAGTAAGCCGTTTAGCACGTGAATAAAGATGGTTGTCTTCTGAAGCACGTCACTTATGATATCCATAACTGTATTTTAAGACAAGAGATAAGTTTATATGGTCTGAAGGTGGAGGCAGTGTATTCCTCCGAAAGGTTGGTACCCAGTACGTTGTTACCCACACCATACGGTGTTACAACCTAGAAGACCACAATATGGATGTTATTCGGTGCGGTGTATAGGCCTGTTTAACTCTCTGAAGGTGGAGGCAGTGTATTCCTCCGAAAGGTTGGTACCCAGTACGTTGTTATCCACACCATACGGTGTTAGAACTTAGAAGATGTTATTCGGTACGGTGTATAGGCCTGTTTAACTGTCTGAAGCCTGAATGCAGCTCAGGAAAGGAGTTGTTTATACGAAATGTGAGTAAATTACAGTTTAAAGGCTCGGCGCTGCGACTCTGTTTCCCATTAATTTCCCCCAGTTCTACAGCCGCAAACATGAATAAAATCCACAAAGGCTGAGTGGAGATAACTCCTCTTATTCTTGACGTCAGCACTAGATTGGGGTCAGTGGTCCATGTCGTGCCCCGGTAACTTTACCCTGGGGAAAAAGACTCGGTACCCCTTGGAATAGCAGGGTGGGCGGGCCACATAGTCTCTCTGGGCGGTTTAGAGAAAGAAGGAATCTTGTGTCCACTGTGAGAATAATCCGCAGTTCATAAATCTTACTGTGTGTGTGTATGTGTGTGTGTGCGTGTGCGCGCGCGCGTGCTTGCGCGTACGTGTGTGCAAGATGTTCTGTTTTTGTGTTAAAGCATGTGGTGCAAATATTTACCACCGTGCTTTGTGTCATGTTCCTCCTTTTCTGCATAATGTAACCAGTGTCAGCTGTTCCACTTGATTTCTCCAATATTGATCTCGTTTGCAGTAGCAAACGGATGGAGTGCTAACCGCCTACTCTAGGCGCAACAAAATTGTCAAGCGACGTAAGATATGCGTCACACACTCACACACACGCGGACGTGCGCGCGCGCGCGCGCACGCACACACACACACACACACACACACACACACACAGGCTTGGATAATTCCCCCGCACACCCCTCGAGCGGTGGGCCCTGTGGGTCAAGTGGCCCCCAAACATACAGATTACTAATTTTTTTTTTTTTTTTTTTGGGACTGGATTTCGTTTTTCTTACAAACAACATTTTCCTTTCTTGCAGTAACAGTGCTATTAAATATAACGGGACCCCCGATCGTCGATTTGCGGGGTGGACCCCAAATACTGAGTCGCAGGGAGGCCCCCCAACGTATAATATATGCCAGCACAGACAAATTGTAAGTTGAGGGATTACAACTACATCAGACATCCATTGTGTTTTACGTGCCTGACTCCAAGGAGAAGGGTCGTGTTTGAGAATGTTATAGTTGCTCAGCTACTCAAAAAATGCGACGCCTTTTATGAAGAGCGCAGACTCGCTATTGTGCATTGAAATAATCACTACTCACTACGTGAATCATATGAAACACATAAATGCAGTCTGCGGGTAGAATGTGCAGTGTCTCAGTATTAAAGTAGGCCGTATATATATATATATATATATACCGTCATGCTTTAATGGGACAAGTGACTGTAGCTTATGTGTTAGGTGACAGAGGAATCGGGGTTTAATTCTTGATAGGGGCGAGATGTTTGTATTTTCTGCACAGAGTTTAGAACGGCTGTGTGCCCACCGGGCCTACTGTCTGGCGGGAAACAGGGGCTCCTCCCCGAGGGGGGGACAGAACTGAAAATCCATTTCCACTTAGTGACGTGGTTAAGAATGCCTGGAGGTTGTACCGTACTTTTCCATACGTCTTCATGGCGTGTTTAAGCACATTAGTTTTATCTGTTAGTGTTGCCAGTTTGGACCAGGAAATCCTCTTTCTGAGTTTTCAGTTCTAGTCGGACGATAAACTTTGGTGGCCAGTTCTTGTTTTCATTTCGGAATGTCATATTGGAACGAAGTTCAGCCTTCTTTTTCAGATAACAGTCCTTCGGAATGTGATGATCTACACTGAAAAGTTAATATTTACCGGTGAGAAAACCCCAAATATCATAATTCGTTTCTTCGACTGTTTCAGGTGAAAATATGGTTCCAGAATCGTCGCACGAAGTGGAAGAAACAGGATAACATTAGCAACGCTGAAGCAGCAGAGCATAAGAACCAGTCTGCAGGCAAGCAGGAGAGCAAACACCACAGCAAAGACGCGACCAACAAGAATGCACCCGTAACACAGGCGTCCTCACCGACCAAGGCGTCCATAGTCGCATCCCCCGTTACGGTGCCACAGGTGCCAGCATCCATGGCATCTGTGACGAAAGTGAACAATGGAATAAATTTAGTGAAACCTTCCACACTTGGGGTGGACCCAGCACCTGTCACTGTGGGTCCCATAACCCCTTTGGCTTCCCCCAGTAGTGGTGAAGAGCATTCGAACGCTTCTTTGTTCACGGCAGACGGTTCGGTATCTGAAAGTTGCTACTCAGAATCGGACTCAATGAGACAGCAAGTACTGACAGTAGCGACAAATCTTACAGTGAACGTAGCCGCAAGTGACCGAACTACAAGTAGGTCTCCGACATCTTCGCCAGCATCATCGTGCGCTGGCGTAAAGACGCCCAACAATGTCACCAACATGAATCCGTGCAATGCCCTACAAAGCCCACCAGCACCCACCAGCGATCCAAACGCTACAGGTGTAGGTTCAGCGAGCCTTCCTACGGAAGCGGAACAACCTACTGTGTCGCCATCTAGCTAACTACTGGCGAAACAACGCCGGGGACAGGGCACCTTATTAAATCTGTTTTGTCATTCGAGGGAAACTTAAAAAGTCAGTCCACTTGCAACAATGACAAAAGAGCCAGTGATATCGTCAGATTTTATGTTAACGTTGACAGGTTCCATCGCTTCTGGCAACACACTTACTTCTCCAGAAATATAGAAAACACATCAAGTCTTGTCAGATAGTTTTGGTTGTTGCAATATGTGCCATACATTTATTTTCGCATTAGTAAATATGCACAAGAATAATTTAATGCAAATCAGATCTGATCAATTTCATTTATCAGTAGAGGTATATTATGTGTATTATTGAAACCTTCCAAAATTAGATAAGAATACTTTTACATTTCAATAATAATGTTACTTAAAATCTTAAAATACTTTAAGTAATTATTACTGTAACTAATGCAAAATTACAAATTCAAACTTTTTTAATTTTGTAGTCGTAATTTTTAAATAACTGTAGTCGGTGCCTATTTTAATTGCATCTTCATTGTGAAACTCTTTGAAAGCCATCTTAGTTACTGTCCAATAGAACAGATTCTACTCTCATGAGATTGATCTGAAGGAAATATTTCTGTTTAGATGATCTTATAGAATGACAAAGGTTGGCAAAACAGTAGTTCAGTTCTGTACCTTAGAAACTGAAGGAAAAATTCTGGCAGGCCTTTGTCTGGTGATAAAATAGTGTACAATATTAAAGAGTGGGTGTAATTGAACTGTGTTTGTGATCGGAATGTTCTGAAAACGTAGAAGAAAGTCATTTTATTTTTTCGTCTTTCTATAAATACATCGCTTTTTTAAGTTTTACTCTAATGACACGACTTTGTCATTTAGGCTGTGTCTAAAACTGATATTTAACCCTTTGAAGCATGACGGATAAAAAATTCCTCCGCAAGGTCTGAAGCCTTGAAGGTTGAAAGTAATCGTCGACACAAACCAAGCCCATGACTTGGTACGTCCGTTTCGTTCACGGAAGATGTCCAGGGTGTGAGCACCGTGGAAAATGTTTATTCATTCTTCATTCGTTCAAATTATATTAAAAGTTAAGTTCCTACCACACAGAAAAGTAAATGCGTTTCCATTACAAACATCAGTCTTTTAACGCCATTTAGGGAAAAATCGCTGTTTGTTGTGAGAATAATACGCAACACATAAATACGCCGTGTGGAAAAAAATTGCAGAATTTTAGTGTTAAAATACGTGGTATATATAGTTACCACTGTGCTTGAAAGGGTTGATTTTTGTTTTATTCTTTAATACCGCATAATATATTATTAAAATAGAAGAAAAACGAGATAATTTGTAAATAAAATTGCATTTAAAAGATGTTCCTGTACCTTTACTTCGTCCTTCCACGCCCTTTGTGCTGCACACGAGCATCTGTTTGTTACAGAAACAATAAACTTGATTTTGTAGGATCATGAATTCTGCCTCACGACTATATAAACACCAAATTGCGTTCTGCATGTCCCAGAATCGTCAAGCAAAAGGTCTGTGATAATATGCAGAAAACTTATTTTCTGCCCAGAGGAGCTACTCCAATCACGTGATTCTGTGTTACATATGGGTAAAGTAAAGTAGAGTAAAGTTTCCCATAGAACAGGCCACGAATACCCGTAAGGGAAGTAGAAATATAGTTTACTTTTTCTTTAACCTCGGCGCTAGATGTGGGTTTGTGGTCAACGCCACGCCCCGGCCGCTTTACCCCCGGGAAAGACCCAGTACTCGTTGTATAGGAGGCTGAGTGGACCCCAGGGCCGGTCTGGACGGGTGCGAAAAACTCGCCAGCACCGGGATTCGATCCCCGGACGGTCCAGGCTGTAACGAGTCGCTTTACCGACTGAGCCATCCCGGCCCACCTTTATATTTGGGTAACCACAGAATTCCTCTCCTCCAGTAAATCCGAACTAAGATAATGGAAAAAGATTTTTTAGCTGCGCTGTGTGCGTACTGGGTTAGGACTCATCAACCCTCCCAGCAGGCCATCCATTCAGAAACTACTGAGTGATGCACGTCGCTTCCTGGACGGAGTCTTTTCGCTCAAGCAATGAAACCCACGACTGGGGCCACTAAACAAGGACTCATTCTATACAAACCATTTTAATTGGAATTCTTAATCACTTTTAAATATTTAAAATATTTAGATAACATGTAGCACAATTGAGATTATTAGGATCACTTTCAGGTTTAACCACGCCTGACAAAAAAATAGACACACAAACATCCATGAAAAATTATTAGTATCCAGCATAGCTGAACACATCGTTCAGTGCCAAAAGACATAGAGAACATGTGTGACATGAATGAAAAAAAAAATCGTATCTTCAGTGTCATCAAAGTAGGCGCCATGGTATGGGGAGACCAAAACCAAGAGGGAAAGACCCACTGTGTCTTCAAGATTACACACATTTTAATTATACCAACCAAATGCAAAATGTTTATTCACTGCGTATATTTATTGTATTTCTCCTACATGCTTCGACATTACATTCACTATCATCAGGGAGAACGTTTGTGCCCTTTATTCAAAACCATGTTTTGTTATGTAGCGTTTAACTGTGGTTTCTATAGTAGTTACGTTTTAAATTACAAAAGGTACAACGGTATATATACTGGAGTTGCAATATTGTAACTGTGTATATACTGCAGTTACAGTATTGTAACTGTGTATATACGGCAGTTACAGTATTGTAACTGTGTATATACGGCAGTTACAGTGTTGTAACTGTGTATATACGGCAGTTACAGTATTGTAACTGTGTATATACTGCAGTTACAATATTGTAAGTGTATATACGGCAGTTACAGTATTGTAACTGTGTATATACGGCAGTTACAGTATTGTAACTGTGTATATACTGCAGTTACAATACTGTAAGTGTATATACGGCAGTTACAGTATTGTAACTATGTATATACTGCAGTTACAGTATTGTAACTGTGTATATACGGCAGTTACAGTATTGTAACTGTATATACTGCAGTTACAATATTGTAACTGTGTGTATACTGCAGTCACAATATTGTAACTGCGTATATACTGCAGTCACAATCATGTAACTGCATATACTGGAGTTAAAATATTGTAACCGTGCATATACTGGAGTCACAATATTGTAACTGTGCATATGCTAGAGTTACAATATTGTAACTGTGCATATGCTGGAGTTACAATATTGTAACTGTGCATATGCTGGAGTTACAATATTGTAACTGTGCATATGCTGGAGTTACAATATTGTAACTGTGCATGTACTGGAGTTACAATATTGTAACAATGCATATACTGGAGTTGAGATGTGTGCATGGTGGAGTTACAATATTGTAACTGTGCATATACTGGAGTTACAATATTGTAACTGTACATATACTGGAGTTACGATATTGTAACTGTGCACATGCTGGAGTTACACTATTGTAACTCTTCATACTCTCGCGTTACAATATTGTAGCTGTGCATATACTGGAGTTACAATATTCTAACTGTGCATGTACTGGAGTTACAATGTTGTAACTCCAGTATATGCGCAACTGTAAAGGTAAATGTAAAGCAGTCCCGTTACAGGCCTGGAGTGGCACAGACGGTTCCAGAAAGTTAAGGTTCATGAAAACGGCACAGGGTGGTGGTAAGGTTGCTAGCCTTACGCACCGGCTGCCTCTACCCCCAGGAAATACTCCTGGTACTCATTTCTGTTAGAGGCTGAGTCGACCCCAGGGCCATAGTGCGATCGGAAGGATTTTATGTCAATGAAAAATTCCAAGGACACCTGCTGGGATCGAGCCAGCGACCTTCCGATTTGTAGCACAGCACCTTAACCACTGTGCAATCGCGGTCCCCCATATGCACAGTTGTACCTTTTGTAATTTACAACATAACTGTTATGAAACCGTAGTTAATAGCTACATAACAACATACGGTTTTAAGTACAGGGCACGAAAGTTCCCCCAGATGATGTAATAGCGAAACGTGTAGGTGAAATACAATAAATGTATGTAACGAATAAATATTGTGTATTTGTTTGGTATAATTAAAATGTGTTTAATATTATAAGAATGCACGGAATGGAATATTTAAAAATAAGTGTCCTTAGGATTAAGAGGAACAGGTTTGACTGGACCTAACATTTATATTTCAGGATGCAGACGCAAATTAAGCTGCAAGTAATATGGCAGTCGGGGAGGGAGTCTCGAGGTGCTGGACCTTCGAATGCAAGGCCGTCAGCAAGCCAACTAGCTTGTCCTCCGTTGTTGATGGCGATGAAAAGTTATGATTCTCCGATGCTCGTGCGAATGTTTGAAATGGCACCTGTTAACAGGTGACGATGCTTTCCACTGCTTCGTCTTCATACATACGCCTCTTCCTATTAGCAAAATGAACAGTTTTGTCACTGGACGTTGCGATACTGGACAGACAATTGGAGAATAGCGTATTACTAAAAATGATATTAAACTTTATGATGATGTAGACTGGAATATAGTTTTGCTCAGATTCAGGTCATGTGGCTGGCTGGTTGGCTACATTTTCGTGGTGTATAGCTTAATAAAAAGTAAGTAGAAATTTACCGTTTTTACCTCTTGTGTTGCCATTCCCCGATGTCTGTTTATTACAGTCTGTGTAGCTGCGTTCAGGGCACACTTCCTCCACTGAAAAATAAACCGGCCAGCTTCAGCAAACTGTGTGGTTTTCGGATCAGGGTAAGTTCGCTGTTAATGTACGCAATTCTCGAGGCCAAGATGTGGAACTAAAACATAGCTAATGATGTCAGCGAAATGTCTGCCACATTATAACTCATATGACAAAGAGAAATATTACACTTATCATTGTGTTCTTCCTTAGAATAAAATACGTTAATTTTGACTCTCATAAAACAGTACGTAAAATTACAGTTGTTTGTAGTTTTATCTTAACAATTCTGTTTTTACTTAGGAGGTGAGAGGAGAAAATATCCTGAACTCAGCCGCAGTTAGCTGCCACAGAATTTAATTTTTGTTAGTCTATTCGTGAATACAGTTTTGATTTACAAAAATTGCTTCTATCCTTGTTTATTGCCACATTTTCTACGGATTTGTTAGCTATCTTTATTTTACGATTTTGTCCTTTATTCTGGTAACGAGATACGAAAGTATACGTACTTAGCAAACTTCTAGAGTAACAAAGTTCTGATCTTTTGGGAGGTTCTCGTGGCGGTGACGCTGAAGCTTACTGTCGTCTGGGATGTGGAGCCGTGTTGTCTGGTAGAAGTTTACATACGATTAGGAGGATCCGGCGTCTACTGTCTTTGGAGTTCAAGAGTTCACGTTCCTTAAAGAGGTAGACAGTAGGTTTCTCCGAAACGTCTTTAAATTTCTACCAGACTGTGTGACCTCGCATTCCATGCATTTTTATGGCGTTTTTGTTTTTATCCCATAAACAGGACCATCAGCGTAGTTGACGTGTCCAATTCTTCTACCTTCTGATATATTTGTGTCTCCACAATGTTGCATTTTGAAGCCAAGTTAAAGGGTACAGACATAAAATTTTCCCTCTTTCAGATTTTGTGCAGCATTAGCAATCTTTTAGCGGAAACGTGTAGTTAAGCAGAAATACAAGATGATCCTAGGCCCGTATTTTTTACAATATATAAGTTAAATAAGTAATGAAGAAAACTATAGTGTGTAAAAAGCATTGATGGGGAAACATCTAATACTGACACTGGGAACGGAAATGGAAGGATAAATGTATCTGGAGACAAGACACTGTAATGAGCAGGATAAAAATTGTACTACGGTTGACATGCAGGTTCTACGAGAAGGAAGTAGTCTGTTAGTGAGCAAAGTTATCCTTGTGTTTGAAAGAGTGTTGGAGTGGGGGGTGGAGTAACGTTGCCCATTCGTTGGCGTATTTAAAAAAAAACATTACCCAAAAGTACGTGTGTTTCCGTGTGAAAAGTGGGCATGAGGTTTGAGTTTAGATATTTATAAGTGTCTATACGTCAGTTTTATTAAAAGCAGTTGCAAGCAACTAGAAAAGTACAAGTTGCATTTAGTGTACATGCAGGTGGCAGTGAACCAGCGAGAAATTGGAAATATGTCTGTGGTGTGAAAAATACACAAAACGTAATTTTTACATTCTGAAGGAAAGAGAACATTTGGGAGTTCTAGGCATAGGTAGGTGGATAATGTATTAAAGCGAATCTCTAGTTACGGGATGCAAAGTAGTGACTGAATTCAGGTGGTACAGGCCATGTTTCAGTTGCGGCAGGTTGTGAAGGTGGGAATTCAATTTCATGACCCATAAAATATGGGGAATTTCTTGACTGCTTGCGCTACTGTAATAAGTTGTAGGCATTTTTCATGAAGTAAAGAAAGAACACCTTATGTAGCAACAACGTCCGTCCGTCCGTCTATTTTTCCTTCCATTTCTGTTGCCTCGTACCGGCGACCAAAATTTGTCGAATTTTCATGATATTCGGTATAAGAGTTGTCTTTTTTTCCCCCCCGAAAAATGTCAAGCGGGATTTGGTTTCGTCAAAATCTCTTTAGTGGCAGTCATACTTACTTCACGGTGGCAATGAATTTATAGCCATAATTTCCACATTTCTTGAGTGAAATTCGTTACTGGAATTGTCCACATAATTTCGTCGAGGAATTGCGAGTTTCATGAAAATCGGTTCAGTTAAAGCCGTGCTTTACTTACGAACGTCATTCACATTTCATCTGTACTTATTACATTTCTAATTCGGTTTCACGGGGAAAAAATAAGCTGGAACAGGAAACTTAATGACTGTAAGTTTCCTTAAAATTAGCGCACTGGCAGCTGTAGTTTACTTACCGGCATATATGAATTTCTGTCCGTATTTTTCGCAATTACTGTCCGACTTGAGTGAAATTCCATATGAAAGGTCTGAACACAATGCTTTTAAGTATTGTCAGTATCGCGAAAATCGGCGTAGGGAGGACCTACTGTCTTATAGGCGTAGGGAAATTACATTTATGCGTTTACAGGACAATCGTATGGGATTTCAAAAGTAAAGAATGCCTTGGTAAGTCTGTGTACCTTGTCACATGGTACACCATTCTGTCCTTTTGAACATTACGTGTCCAGGCTCATCTTGTGAGTTTCATTCGAGAGGTCGTATTAACCTGGACCATTTGCGATCGACTTCATGTCACTGCAAACACCATTCCATGTTAGAGGCTGTTTACAGAGTAATTCAGCGTTTGGGAACACGTTAACGCGCAACGTATCTCTTTTGTCGCTGAACAGTTTAATCGTGTAAAAATGTTTCCGTATAAAATCTGTGTCGGCGCTGTATATAAATAAAACTTGCCCCAACATCATTCGGCTGAGTGCGCTCTATTGCAGTTCAGAGTCAGGAACATCTCTCTTTGTTCTTACAGTGCCTGCCACTTTATTGCTGATGAACCCTTTGAAACCAAAAGCTTGTCTAAATAACATATAAACAGCTCGGCAAATGTAAGCATAGCAAATGTTATGTTGCGTTCGATCTGTTATTACCTCTCAAATTTCAGATCGTGAATACTAGGCCTGACTTTTATGCTGCTTTATAAATAGAGTAAACTGGGGGATTTTCAGCACAGCACCGACAAGTTCGAGTATTTTAATAGCCTTCTTAAACAACAAACACACCAGGATTGAAATAATTTTAACTATAAATAAGTAAATAAAACTGTGATGAACTCTTCTCTTGTAGTGAAAAACGTTCAGCTCTCAAGCAGCTGTTCCCTCAGCGTCGAAATTCTTGTTCTTCCAATTGGCGAGAAGTTGAAACGCGCCTACATGATAAGTGACTATTAAAGCTTAATCCGTCAGTGTTATAACACACATACTAATACAGAATTAAACAGGCTTGTGTGTGGATGTATATGCTTTGTTTACTGTGAGCTTCAAAGACATAATTAAAGAGCACTGTGTTAAAAGAATGAAAGAGACCAACGTCAGATGACGTAATTTTTAGATAAAACTTCCCCGTTGTTTTAATTATACATATATAAGGGGAACAAAAAATGCAAAATCACAGTCCAAACACAACTTTATCTATGTGAAAACCAGCTACATGTTTCGGCTATACATAGCCATCATCAGGCTGAAAACAGAGCCATAAGCAGGAAAAAAACTGTAATAAACTGCAATAAGAAATTTTATAGACGAGATCTCGTCTTCTTACATTAGTATGCAGTTGCGTACAATTGTATAAAAGTGCGTAAGAAAACAGGGAGTTTCAAGAAGATTGTGGAAAATTTTAATTTATAAAAGCCTTTAAAAATTTTCTGAACAATAACATTAACAATGTTCCGAATTTGAATGGGGAGACGTAGGCGAAAAAATCGGTCGTAAGAATTGTTGGGCAGCGCAAATCCGTTTTTCAGATGAAAAGTTTCCCTTTGACGCCGGATTTAACCCCCCCCCCCGGGCCACTTTAATGGCCGTTCGGCTATTTAAAGGGCTCACTGCGCGACATATATATATATATATATATATATATATATATATGTCGTTCGGCTGCTAATCTGTAAAGATAAAGCATTATCGTAAGATGTGTAAGAAATATTTTGTAAACTGGGGGGGGGGGGGTGGGATTTTAGTCAACAATTTTTGCTCTTTCAATACAACAAACACAACCACCCCCACCCCAAA
>Ga0123357_10007952_pt1 | contig 13193 bp, 10 predicted proteins | sample TergutEmb28metaG_FD_89873 | JGI IMG/M metagenome (GOLD analysis project Ga0123357, IMG submission 89873) | Embiratermes neotenicus P4 segment gut microbial communities from Petit-Saut dam, French Guiana - Emb289 P4 | ecosystem: Host-associated > Arthropoda: Insects > Digestive system > Gut ...
ATGATGGATCCTCTGTGATCCGAAACATGTTGGAGCACTTTTAAATATTTTATAATTTTAATTGTATCTACATATTATATATTGTGCATTCGTTGGGTAATAAAGTGTTTAATTATCATTGATGCAAGGTGCAAACTTGAACCATGTGTGTTGTGTTTATGTCTATTCCTTATTCGTACTCTTGAAGCGGTGTATTGTTTTCAGGGAAGTTTGTGTGAACATTATATCATGTAAGGAGATTTAAATATCGCAATGTTTAATATTCTACACCAGTAACAGCGTTACAGGCTGAAGAAGTGGGCGAGATAGAGGAAACGCTGGGAGATACATAATCTAAAGTCATTAAATTATGCAGGTTAATAGAATTTCGAAAAGATTTTGAACTCTTTGTAATATAATACGGGATTTAGAACAGCAAAATTACGGCTACATGGCATGCATACTTTACCTTTCATTGTTTTGGTGGTAACTAGTAAAGCATTATATGCGTCGTGTAACATTTAGTGTAAAGATAGTTTGCATGCATACCTACGTGTATGTATGTATGTATGTGTGTTTATATATACATATATAAAATGAATTATTCTGAATACGCGAATAATATGAGAAGAAGAAGAATATTTAGGATAATTTCTATTGCTCTCTTTTTACTTTTACAAAGTTAGTACGAGTACACAGATATGTATGGGTAAAATAAGAACAAAGCTCCATTGAAAACGCTGCAAGTAATGAAATTTGAACTTCTGTATCGATTCAGAACTAATTTACACAACATAATTTGGACTAGAACTGCGGTTGGCCCATAGTTGTGTTTCTGCTTGTACAGGATTGTAGACCCAACGGACGACACGAATGAGAATGTACGTATAACACAGCATCGAGGCGTCTTCAGACCTTTGTGTTGTGTGACTTTCCATGTGGTCACGCCATTTAAGCCGCTGATGTCACACTCTCTGCTGTTACTCACCATTGTACACATACTGTAAGATATTATTACTGTCAGTAAATGTGGATGTCTCCCCGTAACATGCCACACAGGCACAGAAGAGGAATAGCGATGTAGCTGTACTCATTCTTAACCTCTGCACTAGATGGCTGGTCAGCGTCACGCCCCGACTACTTCACCTCCGGGAGAGAGACCGGGTACCTATTGTGGTAGGATCCCAGAGCCGATCTGAAATGGTGTGAAGAGAAAATTTTTTCCCTCACCGGTTTGCAGACACCGAACCGTCCAAATGGATACGATTACTGTCAGTAGGGTCTATTGTTGTGTTCATATGCAGCACTCACAATGATCCCGTGTATGTTACATTTATGGATCATATTTTCTCCATATCGAAATATTTTGCAATGTCTAAATTAATCAAAATATTTCATACATAATCCTAATTAACCAACTTGAGGCACAAAATCTTGTTTTATAATAAGTTTATTAAATGTCGCTACATGTTTCGAGCACTATGTGTTCATCATCAGGAGGTAAAAATTGTATTATACAGCATCTGGTATCATCACACCTGTATGTGGCCGTCCGGCGCACAGGTTGAGAGAAGATTTCTCTCAACCTGTGCACCGGACAGCCACCTACAGGTGTGATGATACCAGATGCTGTATAATACAAATTTTACCTCCTGATAATTAGCACATAGTGCTCGAAAAATGTAGAGACATTTAATAAACTTATTATAAAACAAGATTTTTTGCCTTAAGTTGGTTAATTACTAGGATTATACTGAGATGCACGGCCAGCAAAACATCAAAACTTCATACATAGTTCTTGGAGCCCCTCATAATTTACAAACACACCAAATTTAATTTTCTGCGTATAAACATTACGTATTTAATATTGTAATTGCACGTTTATATTTTCGTTAAATGTAAATCAGATAAATCGCATGAAGATTTGAGGGAAGTTATTGTCTATTAATATCAGTTTCGATTAATATAGACGGCACATTCTGTGACATTAGTAACTAAAGTAGTCATAAATGTACGCAGGTCTTCACACAAAATGTCCGTTGTATCAGTCTGATTTTAACCAAAAATTTAAATTTCTAGACAGATTTTAGTAAAACGACTCGATATCGAGTTTGACCAAAATACGTGAATTTGAAACCGAGTTGTTCCGTACCAACAGACGCACGTACAGACGGATGGACGTGACGAAACAAACAGTTGCTTTTTTTTTTACAGCTTTGCGAAAGCGCCTATAAACAGTAAGGGTTTGGTCTGTGTGATATTCCAACCTGATATCTCCCAGCGTTAGTACGCTGCGAAAATATTTCTCTAATTAAGACTTAACGTAGCTGTATTTACTCTCGTATTTAAGCCTCAAAAATTATTGGAACATTTTCTTCACAAAGCCACGTACTTTGTGCTCTGTAGCACTGCCCATTTTTATTCTTCACAGACAGATTGTTTATACAAAACCCTCAACCGCATTTGTGTTCGGTGCTCGTCCAAATATGTGTCTCGAAATGTGTATAATACCTGAATCGTGGGACCTCTGGTGTAATAATGTCATTTGAAGAGGGAGAAAAGAAACAGGAGTTTAAACTTCAAAGTGTGTCAGTATCAGAGACGTGCACCAACACATACTGTGGCGTTGGGAGCGTTTGTAATCTTGTGAGCTTGCATGCGTGGTAATTAATATTTTATCTGAAGAGTGTATTTAAACGAGTCCTCTATTTTTTTTTTGTCAAAGCTTTGCAACGAACCTTTTCCAACAGTTTATAAAATATTGAGGTAAATGAATGGCATCTCTTACGCATGTGGAAATTTTAAATATGGTGGTTATGTTGTTATGAGTGTTATCTCACAAGCAGATACAGTTTCCCCTTTACGCTTTCTTGCAGTTAATTCGATATATCACAGTGGGTGCCACACTACATGTACCGCTGTATTTAACATTGAAGAGTTCATGATTTTGGTCACATGTCTCGTAAGACTGAAAAAAATCTATTTCTAGTCAATATTTCTGAAAGATCGTCGTCTTTGGGAAGGCTCCCAGCTTCCTCCCGTTTTAGATAAAGGTGAGCGTGGACGATTGGTAGAATCTTTGTGAAGTGATTTTGTAATTTATGTGAAGTGATTTGATTTTGAAATTAAGTGAAGTGAGTTACGGTGAAGTTCTTGGGAATAAAAGTGCCATGTATATTAAGGTGACTTTATACTGAGGGTACTTGATTATATGTTGACTATTTTATTTGGGTATATCTTGTACTGTGTTTGTTTTAACTTGTTTGGCGATGTGTGGGTGTTTTTGTAATAAGTATACTTGTATTTGTACTATGTTTTATGTATCGTTTCTTTTATGTGTATGTATATTTATTTTTATTTGTTTTATCTGTACTAGTGTAAGGACTACTACCACCGAGTGACAACTCAAATGCAGATAATAATAATAATAATAATAATAATAATAATAATAATAATAATTGTTACGGGGAAAAGAGTCAACATTATGTAAACAGATTCAGTTCTTACCTCATGGAAAACGCAGTGTTCATGCACTGGGAGAACCAGTCTGTTAATTCTGTGTAAGGTAACTATGGATGCTTACTAAGAAAATTCAACGGAAAACATAAATGCACTTTACGGAAAATATTAAGAATATGTATTGATAAACCTGGCGGTATATATACTGACAGCTAGTTTTTAAGGGGTTAATTAACTTTTTCATTCAACGTAATGAGGTGTGAACAGCATGTTCAGATGTAATACGTGCTTCTGATTGTTAAATTAGACTGTACTCCGACGCCGTGTGGTCCCGACTATTGATAGAGTAGTTAAATAACACACTACCACGCCACACCGCGCGCTGAAATAATGAAATTGGTACACGAAGTGATGTGATATCACGCATCACAAATCTCTTCTTTAATGTGCGTAACGACATGTATATTACATTAATTTAACACATGCATATTTAAACAAAACCTTCATAAAAATTTTAAACAATAACAGTGTACTCTCATTTAATAACTGACACATGAAAATTAGTGCTATAAATCACAATTAAACCTGTAATTTCAACACGTCACAACACTTCCACTACAATTCAGCTACTGCTCTTGTAATTTACATACCCCTCACAAGCCGTGCCTTCAAGAAAATAATACGTAGGTATCATTTTTTTAAACAATATACTATTTTGCTTCTTTTCTTACTATACTAATATTTGGTACATTGTTTATTAATAAAACATCAGTGTAAGTAACACTTGCCTACTTGTTACTTTCCCGTTACACGCAGTTTTCTTTTATCGCACATCAGTATAACAACTCTTACAGGCGTTCGGTCTTGCTTCCTGTACAAACGTATTCTTATAACTAAAACACATGACAGCGGACACACTTTCGTTTACATAATCGTCTTAACTCCGCCTGACGTCACCATTCGTAAATACCAGATGTACCACTTTATATTTGAAGCTGTGCCGACATGAATTCCTGTGTATATATTTGAGCAGTCTGTGAAGAATGGGTATGTTTCAAGGAGACATTTTAACAACCCATATTATTCAACACAACATTGCGATCATGAACGGGCTGAATTATATATTAAATAATGAACTCGTAAAATATCTTTTCAATGTTGTATTGCCCAAAGTTAACTTACACGTCGAACGTCGAAAGGAGGTGGTGAAGTTTGAGCTCTCCGACCTCCTTTGATGTATACAGTTTTGTGCGCCAATGTAACTCTAGGGGGATGCTTCTCCAAACTTTCGAACACGCCGGGTGTTTGGGATTAGGCTTAGAAGGATTCCTGGCCGATATAACCATTCAGACGACGGCTGTGTTATCACAACGAGAGTTCCAGTTTGTACCAATTGTGGACGGACAACTTGTATTGAATTTGCCGCAAGAGTAAACAGTTGACTGTCACAAAGGCATGTCCATACTGATTCTGTAGCATTGGATCGACGAGGTGCATGGCGTCAGCGACATGCGGAATAAGTCTTAAGTCTGGCACAATGAGAATTAATGAGTCACAACATAAAATCATAAAATATTAATACAAATACCGTAAACTTTTGTTGTTTTGGAGACTCAATTGATGCATGGAACCTTAAGTCTTCGAAGTTTTTTTGTGTGTTATTATTGTGAAATCCGACGCAGGCTAATGTTTTGCTGTCTTTTTTGAATGTTGTGTAGTCATACTGGAGAAAGAGGCAGCACTTTCTTCCAAAATCGACAAATTTGCTTCCCTCAGACACTTAAGCAGCTACCTGAACGAAATTCAGTAGGCGTGAAGTGGGAGGCAGCACTTTCCTCAGAGACGCCGAAGCAGACACGCTTCATTAGCCTATATGGTGTGAAGACTCAAAAGACCAGCGTCTGAAAATCACCTTGTGAAAACATGAAAACATAAGAGGAAACTCTTATGTACAAAGCCAATGTCTTTATAATCATTCATTATCAAGAAGAACTAATATATAAGATTTGAAAGTGATGTATGGTATGAATCGGTACTGTCCTCAACCGTTTTCTTGCTAAGGGAGTGTCAACAGAGCATCTTGATAGAATACTGGAGTGTTTTCAAATGGCTAATTTTAAGTGTGCCTAGGTGTGATTTCGTTTCCTCTAACTGATAGTGTCATACACTAGAAATACAAAGGGAAAGAAGCTCCGTTTCGAAGAGGCGCATCACATTTTTAACATGAAAAATGTCGTGAATCTTCAGACAGGATACGTCAGCAGTAGATAATGTCTTCCATCATCGTCATAAGAGACATTTTTCTTCCGAAATTCGTCAGCATCGCAGCTGACCTCGGAAACCACACGTTGTGACATTGGGTTACTGGTTCTTGTCTGAACTAATCTGACAAATGCGAGGAAGCCTGGAATAGTATTTCAAGTATCAGAGGGACGAAATCTGACGTTTTGACATCCAGCAATAGAGCGCACACTTCAGTGCGGTGAATGGCTGTTTCTGACGTTTGGTAAATCTGATTCTGACAAAGGAAAAAGGAATTCAATCCGAAAGGATAAGACAGGATATAATAACAGCGGAACGAGATTGTTCGTCTTTGAGACACCATCCATACGGTACAAAAATTATGGCACAGCTGCAGCAGTACACATTTTAACTACCCAATATGTCTTCCCGAATTTTACCCGTTTTTACGAAAATAAGACCACGCGCCTGTGTGATCACTCTTCTTTCTTCTGTTGTTATAAACAGCTTACACTCTTAAGTATGTCTTGAAAGAAGGGCATGAATTGTGTGAACATAGTGGAGCGGGTGCCCATCCTTACCTGAGGGTGTTTAACGCCGAATTACTGAACGGTTTTCTATTGAGGCACATTAGAGATTCTAAAGGACTGACCAGAAGTGTTTTATGCGAAGAGATTTGCATTTGGATTACCTATTTTTTCACTCACAATATTAAACGTTGTTTGACACGAAGCCCTCTGTGATCCGTCAACTCTGTGTAGGACGGCTCATCGTAGAACTAATTGCTGCTTGTCACAAAATGTTATTTCTGTGCTTAACACTGGTGAACATAATACAAGAAAACTAATACGGAGGGTGACGTTCTCAAGACACCGACATTGCGGCGAAGTCGTTTAGCTTTGTCGAATGGTGCGAGTGATTCAGAAAGACTTGCTGCCTCCATCTTTCGCTAACTTCCACCGGAGCCTTGAAACCCTTGTCCTAAACTGCACATCCCTGAAGGCCTTAGTCTTGGTTAGGGTCAGTAGGTTTTGCAAAACCATGAAGACCGAATTTCGAAACCACCTTCCATTTTTTTTCATATGGAAATTAAACTCATTGACACAACCAAATTCGTGTTTTTGTCCATCATTTCTATCCTAATAGGCTGCGTTTTAGATTAAATTTTGTAAAGTTTTCTAGTTTCTTGTACATTACATACTGTTACATTTAGTATCAATTAACTCTTTAAAGACGAAACGTATCTGTGTTATATAAGGAATCAGTCCGTACCGCGCTGTAGACACTCTCAACCTCGATTATAAAAACCAAACTCTTAAAGTTGTATAAGGCAAACGTCGCTGTTTGTTCAGAGAACTCATAAACGGAATGTAATCAACATGTCGAATTTGTAAACGTTAAACCTGGTGGTACGTAAAGTTCCTGGCAGGCTTTAAAAGTTTAGTGCCAGTCACAACCATCAAAATAAAAGGTAAAGCAATCTCATTACAGGCCTGGACGGGCCCTGAGGGTTCCAGGAGGTTAAGGCTCCCAGATTTAAAGACAATCGTCACATGAAGGTGATAAACGTTGAAATAAATCAGCAATGTATTATAAAAACGCTAAGATAATAGAACCCCACGTATTTTAACATCATTGGAAATAATGTCTGTAATATCCCCGTGGAACATAAACTGTGGGAATTTTACCATATGCTTTATGACAAACTGGTTACCATTAAACAAGGCAAAGAATCGAAATGGACTGGGGCTATATTTAGTACATCATTAAGTAGCGTCTATAAGAATGAATTAATTACGAACTGAAACTGAGATATCATGTCCACAATTCACGAAAACAATTTGAATAGCCCTAGTAGCGTCTATAAGAAGGAATTAATTACGAACTGAAACCGAGTTATCATATCTACAATTCACGAAAACAATTTGAATAGCACTAGTAGCGTCTATAAGAAGGAATTAATTACGAACTGAAACTGAGATATCATATCTACAATTCACGAAAAAATTTGAATAGCCCTAGTAGCGTCTGTGAGAAGGAATTAATTACGAACTGAAACTGAGATATCATGTCCACAATTCACGAAAACAATTTGAATGGTCCTTGACAGACTGCAGTAGAAAAGCAAAAATGTGGCTGCCTTCCACATGCAATGGCCCCCGTGTGAGAAGGATAACGAAGCTGTTTGTAACAGACATTTCAGTTTTATGTTTACGGCAGATAACGCAAAAAAAAAACTGTTACAAAGGGCACCTAAAACCCTAGACAGTGTTGATACGTATTTCTTATGCTTGGACTATAGCGAAATAATTAAGTTATTGAACAAACTGGTAGGAACTTAAAACACTTGGACACGAAAATGTACACAGTGCAAAGATTAATGTGGACGACTCAGCTTATGCTGTGCATGTTCTAAATAATGGGCGTACAACGGTCACTGAAAACATTCTAGAAGTAAGTACAATCAAAGGCTGTGATATGAACGTAATAGATGCTTCATAATTATCTACGAAAAACATGAAGACGTCTCACGAGTAAAAATGTGATTCAAATGAGAGTTTGGATATTTTGAGAACTGCTGCTTTTTAGAAAGGGGAGGGTACTGGAGGGTAACATGACGTAATCTTGGGTGGCTTTTCACTTGAATTCTGATTGGGAGTGGCTGAAAGGAGATCTTAATTGTCTTAAGAGACGTAAGTTACATTTTGCTAAAAGTTTTGAATATCAACGTCTGATTCTAAAGAAATGACGAAACCCTTAAAATGCAGTGTCTAAATCTGACACACGACTTCGTAGAAATTTAATGATGCTCATCATATTATATACCATATGTTTTCTTAGTGGTATTATATCTCACTTGTTACGGAAGTTAGTTAATGTCTAATGTTTACTTTGACAACACAAGAAGGTAAATAATAAAGCGGACAAGTTTGTATAAATAAGAATTGGAACTCAAATTTGGTATTGTTGGTGACACTGGGAAACAAAGCTTTTCTTATCACACTTCTGACGTGACTGTGGGAATGAGTCAAGTCTTTAAGAGCCTTCAGAGGGAACTAGAAAATTTTAAAATCCGAATTCCCAAGCTCAAGGAGCTTTGTGGCAGGCGCACTCTGAGGAAATCTGTTTCCATACCAATTTGTTAAATTCTTACTATAGAAAAAAAGAAGTGCTGTTTATGCGGGAGTGGGCTATTGAAGAGAATGTAAATTCAGCCAACAAAGGAAGGGATATTACGATTCGATGGTCTGTTTTGCAAATATAGCGATGTCTTGCAACCTAAACTTAGAGTAGCGGCAGTTCTCTGGAATTCAATTCGCTCGATACACGTTCCGAAACCTGTTCGGATTACCAGTAGTATTGGGTGATATTTATCGTTGTCTGCCTCATTCTTTTTGTCTGATTGTTGATGTGGAGCTTTTGGACACACTACACACATTTTTTTTCTTTCAGATCCTCATTTATTGAGGCTTATATATCACGTTTCTACCTCATTCCACGTTATGTTGCCTGAGCAGTTGAAACACAATCCTTAAATAATGTACTAGTAAGTCGTTTTCTATACGAACAGATTAAGCTAGCTTCTTTTAAAGCGTTTTGACTGTATTCCGTGTATCTTTTTATTAACCTATTACATACCTTGATAACCTTTGTGATATCTGTGGTGTTTAGGCGCGTTCGCAACATTGCGAAAGCGACTATTAGCTTCGTCATGTCTGTCCGTCCGCCCGCCCGTCTATCCGCATGGAACAGCTCGGCTCCCACTGGACAGATTTTAACGAAATTTCATATTTGAGTATTTTTCGAATATCTTTCCAAGTACATCATGTTACATTAAAATCGAAGAAGAATAACGCATACTTTACATGAAGACCAATATACATTTTTATCATATCTCGCTCATTTCTTCTTAAAGTGAAAAATGTTTCAGACGAAATTTGTAGAGAAAATCAGAACACACTTTTTGGTTCAATAATATTTTACGAACATTGTGCCGTTTATGAGATAATGTGGAAAAATATTTTAGAACCGGATGTCACAGAAGACAACATGGCGCATGCACATTGCATGCCGGATATCTAAGTCTTCTCTCTCTCTCTCTCTCTCTCTCTCTCTCTCTCACACACACACACACACACACACACACACTCAGAATATTTAATACTTATTGCTTTTCCACTGCAATAATGGTTGCACGAATTTGCCTCAGTGTTACTTTGTACGCACATTACGTGTCTCGTTATTAACGGTACCTGCGACTGTAACGCAGTGAAACGTCAGCTGATGGGAATTCATTTATTTTTTTATTAAAGTAGTGGTCTTGAGAATACGAAACTGCTAAAATCGCAGTTGAACTTAAGTTACACGTGTTTCGATCACAACGATCATTACACAGAGCGACTTTATATATACCAGAGTGGGCTATGGTAGGTTTACATCGTCAAGTTTAACCCTTTAAAGATGAATGACAGACCGCTTTATTTAAAGACCCAGTCCGTACCGCGCTGTAAACACTTTCCATATCGGTTATAAAAACCAATCAGTTTATGCTGTAAGTGGCACAAGTCGCTGTTTGTTCTCAGATAAATACAAAACACATAAATACGGTGTGGGCAGAACGTACAATTGTTGAATGTTAAACTGGTGGTGCATTACCTAACCAGTAGGCTTTAAAAGGTTAATTACGTGGAAGATATACAAATACAAAAATTGCAACTCATTTAAAACTGTTTTAAAACCAACAATTTTCTGTTTGTTTGCACATAAAACCCTTCAACCCTTAACAACCTAGTTGCAGTAACAACTACTTTGTTAAGTTTGTATTCCATTTGGTAAGAATATTCACTGACTCCTGACTATGATATTTGTTTTTAGGTTCAAAGTATTTATGAGGGTGAATCAAAACGTAAAGGCAATTTTTAAATTACGCGGTAACCGGGACAGAGATGAGCTGGCGCATCAGCCATGTGCAGTACAGCGCTCTGCCTTCAGTCGAGTGGTAGCAACGAGGGCGAAAACATGGACGCTCCTTTGCAAGATTGCACCATCGAAAAACAACGTGGCATTGTATGGTTTCTTTGGGCAGAAGGAGTGAAACCTGTGGAAATTCACCGTCGTATGTTGGCTCAGTATGGACAGAGCACCATGAGTCAACGAAAGGTTTATGAGTGGGTGGAAAGGTTTAAATTGGTTCGAACACGTGTTACCGATGAAGGTCGTTCTGGTCGGCCATCAGCATCGCGCAACCGAAAAGCTTCTTCTCCACAGGAATACAGAAACTAGATGAACGATATAACAAATGCATTGTGTTGCAAGGGGACTATGTAGAAAAATGATATGTAAAATTGCTCACAGTTACTTCTATTAAAGCCGTTAAATGTATTTTGTCTTTACTTTTTGATTCTCCATCGTATGTGTGCCCCTAATTTTTAATCCTTCAACCTACGTAAATCAGGTTTTTTTAATCTGTGTTGGGGTGTGCTTTTCTTTTTCAGTTTCACACGTGTCTTTTTTTTTTGTAGCGGTAGGAAGTAAAACCTAGTTTGTTTGTGTGGAAAGACACGCATTATTTGGTATAGGCTACACATGCGGGAACAGGTGAAGAATGGGAGCGGCGCTTCACTGTATTGAAATATTATGTTTGCTCTCATAATTCAGTTGTACAATCCTTACTGTGCTGATTTAAAAGAGATCAGACCTCGTACACGTTTCTGTAATGAATAGTAGACTTCAACTGAGTATTTGACGTCGCTTAATCCCGCACTCTTTCTCATAATACCTTGAAAAATTTATTTACAAAAGCCTCAACAGCGAAACTTAACTATGTAATCCTGTAAGAATAGTAACAGGTGTTTTAGTGTTATATTCATTGTTTATAACAATACGTTAATTTGGGTTTTTCCATACATTCTGGATATATGGTAAATAAGTACGGCAGAATCGGTAAAATTCAAGACGTGTCAAATCTGATGTTTATTGGACCGTGCATCGTTGTGATATTTGAAGAATAAAAAACCAACTAGATGTAATTTGCTATATTTACTTTACTTCCTAGATACTCAACATGTTTCGGGCATTAATATGTCCATCTTCAGGAGTTTGCGACTGTCTTGTTGAACTACCACATTGGCTGTATTGTTCTTGGATTGCTGTGTGTTGGAGTTAGGGTGCGGTTCGGCTGGGGTGATATCCGGGCTACCGGCTGAAGTACAAGTTGTTGTGCCACCCTAGCCGAACCGCACCCTAACTCCAACACACAGCAATCCAAGAACAACACAGTCGCAAACTCCTGAAGATGGACATACTAATGCCTGAAACATGTTGAGTGTCTAAGAAGTAAAGTAAATATAACAAGTGACATCTAGTTGGTTTTTTATCCTTCGACGTGTCAAATATTCGTGCAATTACGGGGACCTTATTGTAGCAGGAAAAAAATGTATTTTAGAGTGAGTAATTACTTTTGTATCAAATTCGGTGTGTTATTTACTATAAATATTATTTTTAGAAGTGTCTGAACAGACATTGCGAGGTGTCACTTAATCTAAGACCTTGGCTTGTGGAAAGCACAATTGGATCATTAAATAACAATAGACGATTTTGCAGATATTGAAGTCAATATTCAGAATAGGTACTCCAGAATTGAGTACAAACTTCATCTTGTAATAGGAAGGCAATGAAGAAACTTTTTAATAGGTTATAAATTAGTTCAGAAATTCAGATGCCTTCGTAGGAACGAAAAAGTTTTGAAGATTTCTCGTTCTCTTTATGAATATAAAATACGTAACGAAGTTCCCACTAGAGCCGCTCCCTTTCTGTTACTTGACATCCAACACTTATTCTCTTATTGCAGTCTAGCACAGCGATTAATTACTTATAACTTAATCGTTTTGTAAACTTCGAAGATTCATATTTAATAACGCAGACAGGGTTTAATCGCTGTGTGAAGCGTGGAAATTTGTGTAATTAGATTATTAGGTGATAATTAAGACAGGGTTTGGTCACGTATTTGAAACTGACATTATACGTCACATGGCCGTGAAATTTAACGCATATTCCCTAATAACTAGTGTATTATTGCATGTCATGTTACAGGTACAAAACTGCATAAAAACTTAAGTTATTATAACAATGTAATAATATTTTAGTCAACACAACTGTATTAATCTATTTTGCGTATTGTTTCACAGTTACAGAGACATAGCGTCCCACCACGAACTACAAGGTGGCACTCGTAATAGTAACAATAGTGACAATATAATGATGAGCGTCATGGACACGGTCCCACCTTAGTCAAATAAATAATGTACTAAGTAAGCTAATTAATGTATTCGTAGTTACAGAACAGTAGCATGAGACACCTCGTGAAGCCGTAGTATTAAGAAAACTTCAATACCATAATTACCCAATGCACTCCATAGATAACTTCCCACATAACGAGATCTCGGGCCCCCCCCCCTCTTCCCTGCATGCCCCTTGTATGACTTAACCTCTAGACACACCTGATGATGGCCCAC
>Ga0123357_10007954_pt1 | contig 13188 bp, 8 predicted proteins | sample TergutEmb28metaG_FD_89873 | JGI IMG/M metagenome (GOLD analysis project Ga0123357, IMG submission 89873) | Embiratermes neotenicus P4 segment gut microbial communities from Petit-Saut dam, French Guiana - Emb289 P4 | ecosystem: Host-associated > Arthropoda: Insects > Digestive system > Gut ...
TGGCTATTATCTCCGTAACCGTTCTACTTTGGACATAGGTGTTTTGGGTTATATCGGTATAGTATAACATAAGGAACACCCTCCCGAAGTCTGGTCCGTTCCTCCTGTTACACCCCGTATACGTATTGGCATGTCCTGAATTACCGTAATCCGCGTCGCCCGAGCTTTTCGGTAGTTTGATGAAACCTCGCTCCCGTTCACCTTGAACTACCGAGTTCCTTATGTATTTTATATGACAGTACCAAATGTCGACATTCACGAACTAGAAATCTAGAAGCAGTAGCACGGCAAGAACTATTACGCTATACGTGCATTCCCTAGCACGTCCATTTTATTTTACATCAGAATGCTGACCCAGGTCTAGCGGATACTTAGCCACGGTCTTCTGTATAGCATGTTGCATGATTACCAACAATTCGGGGAAAAAAGCGGTTATCTCTAAGACGATGGTACCTGCCTACCAAGCTAAAAGGATTTACATTCCAGAAGAATGTGACTAACTCCATGGAGCAGAGTCCTACCTCAGAATATAACCGATCCTCAGCAAGTCAATAAATTGCCAGCACTTCATGGAACCAGATGGTTCATAACTGCACCCACAACCGTCCGTCACCTGTACCCTAACCTGGGCCAGATCAGTTCAGTCCATGCCTCCCCATCCCTCTTCTTTAAGACTCGTTTGAATATTATCCTCCCATCTAGGCATAGGTCTTCCAAGTGGTCTTCTTCCCACGGGTTTCCCCACCGAAACCGTGTATGTACCTTTCCTGTCTCCCATACGTGCTGCGTGCCCCGCCCATCTCATTCTTCTCCATTCGACCACCCGAATAATGTTTGTGAGTACAGATCGCAAAACTCCTCGTTATGTAATGTGTGGGTGTATGTGTGGGTGTTTTGGTAATATCTGTATTTGTATTTACTGTGTTTCTGTATTGTTTCGTTTATGTATATTTATTCTTTTTATGCTTCTGTTTAACTTTGTAAGTTATGTATTTTTTGTTACGTTTATGTATTCTTATTGTTATGTATGTTCTGATCTGTATATTCCGTTTTCATCGTGCCAACTGGCACTCTTCGGGTACCCTGACAGGTTTTTCCGTGCTTTCTCCTCAGTTGTAAGGCAAATGCCAGGGTATAACTCGCAATGACGGGGCACGGTCCGTACTCTTCCCAAATTAATTGTGTTGTTCGGTGTATTGTTTGTATGCAAATGTGTACTGTACTACTGCCACCGGGTGTCAACCCAATTGCAGTTAACAAACATATCTATCTAGTCTTAACCACTCTCCTGTTTCTCGTCCCTGTAAGGCCCAAATATCTACCTCAGCACTCTACTCGCGAACGCCCTCAGCCTATGCCCTCACTCAATGTGACGGACCAAGCTTCAAACACAATAACAACAACAACAACAACAACAACAACAACAACCCAGAAGACTATCACAAATATATGAGTGCCAAACTCTGTACCGAGTGCGCGCCAGCGTTTGTAGTACTATGACACAATTACGCACGAAGACCACCCCTTACGTGTATTCACGTAACACATAACTGCTTCCAGGTCCTGCAGTTCGTTTTCTTAGTACAGACCTATACAGTTTCTCTGCATACTTAATATACGCTGTGACGATGTATGACGGAGTGGAGACAGAGCTCCACACGCTCTTGACCTCAACACTAGAGGGAGGTGTAAGCACAGCTTCACTCCAGTCGCTTTATCACCGGAAAGGAGCCGGAACGGAACCCCAATTCCTCGTTCGTCCAACCCGTAACCTATTCGCTTTTTATAGACAACCGTTGGATCAACGTGACGAACATCGGAATCTGTCACGAACCGAAACTCGACCGCAGTCCTTGATCGTTTAATACCTGACCTTTAGTGCGGCTTCAAGCAATGACACACAGATACAGGGGGCAGTGACGTAAGCTGTAACACCCCACGCGAGATTCTTGACTTCGCGACGTTGGGAATTTATACCGTGGTCTTCCGTGTTACCAAAGTTCCAAAGGGACATACACTTCCAAACTACTTATACCGCACGACGACACAACAAAGGCATGAAAGTGGACCCACGATAATGAATATCCACCTTCCTTCCGCCAAAAGTACTTCACAAAAAACAGGCACTCTAAGTCAGAACCACACAGAGCTGAACAGAAGGAACGGAAGTGATAAGCGTTTTCATAATATCTACATTCCGTACTCTGAGCGTGGCATTCAAATAATTCCAACTAAATGTACTTACAGTTAACAAACATAATGTACAAATTTATACATGCCAATTTCATAGAGGGGTATAATATTAAATTCAAAATTATCTATTCCGTGCACTTTGGATCACGTTTTTGGTACATTAAATGAAAATGTACAATGCTGCGTTTTCAAATTTCCTTTGTATTATGGCATAAACTGTCCTACATGTTTCGGTTTAAATAATCCATCCTCGGGGAGAATCAAGCACGAAGGATCCTCTGGGCTTGATTCTCCCAGAGGATGGCTTATTTAAGCCGAAACATGTAGGGCAGTTTCATATTGTTCACCCCGTGCATTATGACTTGATTTAAAAAACTCTATCAGCAAATGTACAATTCTGTAAATTACGTACTTTACTAACAATTAGCTCCTACACGTTTCAAAAACAAATTATACCATCATTTCATAATAGCAACTTAAATACTGTATATTTTAACTACAATCTGCACATTGATATATACGATTACCGTGAAAATATTTTATTCCTATACTTTTTAACAACAACGGTGTAAGCTCCCTGAGGATAGCAACTGCGCCGGAACGTGTGGAAGAAAAGTAATACTACGATACATAATATATTGAATTGCGCATTTGTTGGTGCTGACAGAGTTAGTAAATGTAAGACAGTGTATACAATGAGATAATGCAATATACGTTTGCTTACTGTACGTGTATTTAGTTGGAACTACATAAATAAAAAGAGGTGACCATCACTTGAAATAACGCCACGGCAGACAAAGTCGTACGAATGGACAGCCCTGATATCCACTAACCTCACAAGAACCTGATGAACTCCAAAGCAATCGCGTAGGTTTACGCTCGGGGCGGCCTCACTAGTCTGCGACCACCGAAGATAACCACAAATATATATTTGCAGCACAATAATAATTCAGAAGCTATGTATTTTGAAAACATTATTTTGATTAGTTTGATCCACGTTCTGTAATCCTTTGACGCCGGTATGTGATGTAATATACTGCAATGAGTACACCGTCTGTACTCTTGTGTTTGGATATACCAGGCGATCATCGATGCTGTTAGCTTGCAGTGAACTTAATACCGCTCATAAACGCGGTCCAAAACCGGCAGGACGCTGTGAGATAATGGTCTATGCCTTGCGACTGACTGACAGCCGCTTGACTAACGGGCTCAGCTGAGTAGGCGCGTCTCCGCCATTTTATACGATGACGGAAACAGAACCGATTTCCAAGACCGTGTGTAGAGTGTTTGTGTTTTTAGACCTGACGATGGACCAATTAAAAAAACTGAGTGATTCTAGATACGATATACAAAGGTCACAACTGAAAAAGAAAAGTATTTTCTTTCTTGCAAAAAAAGTAACACCACGGAGAAGTACCCACATTGAGAAGTGAGTAGCTGTCATTTAAAGGACTAGAAAGTTAAACCGTCACTGACGACAGACCGGGCCACTGGGCACTGCACCGCGCCAAATGAACGTAGACCACAATCCATGAACTGTCTCTCTAAAATATATTTTAATATTATCCCCCACTTACGCTTGAGTCGTGGGCCGGGATAGCTCAGTCGGTATAGCGACTCGCTACGGGCTGGACGGTTCGGAGATCGAATCCCGTTGGAGGTGAGATTTTCCGCACCCGTCTAGACCGGCCCTGAGGCCCACCCAGCCTCCTATACAATGGGTACCGGGTCCTTCCCGGGGGTACAGCGGCTGGGGTGTTGCGTTGACCACACACCATCTAGCCGAAGTTAAAGAAAGAGTGGAGCTATACATCTACTCCCCCTTTGGGCCTTCGTGGCCTGTTCTAGGATGAACTCTACCTTTACCTTTACGCTTGGGCCTTCCACGTGCTCTTCTCCCTAAACTTCTCCGAACAAAATCGTGTACGAATTTCTCGCCCGTTCCCACGCGTTAATCACTACACGATCGAATAATTCTCCTAGATCCGATCACCGTAACAATTCAATTCAATCCAATTTTTGTTTACTGACGTTTCGAGTTAACAACCAGGCGGCCAATTACAAAAAAGCACAACATACAAACATAAATAGTACTTCATTAGGAATTCACAACGTATACGAAAATTACAAGGTGGTTCAAATATGACCGGGACTGATGCGGCTTGTTTACACACAAATCAGTCCCGGTCATATTTGAACCACATTTTATTATTATTATTATTATTATTATTATTATTTCTGTCCTGTTATTTCCTTCCTCTTATTCTCAAACGTACTACATAAATGTTCTTTCCTTAGGATAAAAGACAATTTTCATACGCGTATAAAACAGAGGTGAAATATAAGTTGTGTGACGCGCACAGCTTTTCGGGAAGAGACGGGGGACACAGAACACTCCGAACTAAACGGCAGAAATTACTTCCATAATTTAATGTGCTAGTTAGGTTGTCTCTGCGACGGGCCGATCCCTCGTCCAGAGGAGTCCTACCGAGAGAGAGAGCGAGTGTGTGTGTGTGTGTGTGTGTCCTTGAGTGTCATCAGATGCAACAATATCCCTCGACACCTACAACAAGTAGACAGAAAGGGGTCAGACTAAGAAAGAAAGACTCAATGTGCTACTGACATCGTGCCATGTAATTTCCATTCGTTATCGTCGTTTGCAAATATGTCAACACGGCCGATATGTCGGATGTTTTATTCTCTGCTTCATACTGCCCCACATGCTGGCTCCGTTATGCCAATGGAAGCCACTCAATGAACACGATGTCGGACTGGCGGAAGAAGGCAGTCACAATACCGGCAATTAATCTACTGTCCTCGAGTGACGTAAAAGCTTCGAACAACACGTACCTTTTCTTATGGTACAGCAGGGATGCAAAAACTTTCCAAAAATCTAGAAGCCACCTCAAAATTCTAGGCGTCACAAGGGTGACTGACATAAAGCAAGTTCCAAACTGAGGACCCGCAAATATCAGGCGCCACCAGACAAAATTTGCTCACCATGGCGACCTGGCCACCGGGATTTGAGCACACCAGTGGTAGTGCCTTATGTCAAATACAAACACGCCGACCGTGCAAAAAATTGAGTTGTTTTCGGTTTGATGGCAAAAACAGAAACATAACTTGCGGCAGGAATGTCCAATTCGCTGATAGGTCACGTATGTGTAAGAGAAACTGCGTGTAAATACGCAAATGAAACTACGGCGAAGGCCTGAAACTCCGAAGCTGTGTAACTTAGGGCATATTTAACGCAGAATGTATATTTAGATAATAAACTCCTCATAAAATTAACACCAATAATATAATAACAAATCTGCACAGTAGGCAAGCCAGCTCTGTGGGTTCTGCACCGATCGCCTTGTTACTATTATGACAAGCCGCGGTGACTGGGTGACAATTAACCTCTAGATTTATAAGCCTCAGAAATGACGAGATGAGTCGTGTGGGAAAGAGGCTGTCTTACCACGGTCGAGGAGTTCATGCCATAATAAATTTAATACACAGTTACAGGATCTTAAGACCGGCAAAGCTGACGAGGAACTCGTAACGTCAAGAGGAGACGCACCATAAACTGACAAGAACAGGTCTGCAAGCCAGTAAAAAATTATTAAATCTCAAGCTTCGCATGTACATACTATTCGAGAAGCCACTAACTGGTTCTGCGGTGATCGTGGAAACTTTGGAAGATCCGAGTGAGTATCCCGAAAGAGATCAACCTGACTTAACTTCTCAGGTAGTATGGCGGAGGTGTACCAGTCTCAGTACAATAATACAAGGTGGTTCAAATATGACCGGGACTGATTTGTGTGTAAACATATGATGTCAGTCCCGGTCATATTTGAACCACCTTGTATAAACAGCCAACTAGATGCAACAATAACAGATTTTATTGATAATTACATTCAGCTCAACCAGTTCCACCTCATCTTTGTCACTAGCAGGCAGCATCGCCGGTGCATTATACCACAAGCTGTAAACACAGTCTAGTGCTCCTGAGGATGGGCGAAATTATCGAAACATGTTGAGCTGATTGTAATCATCAATAAAATCTATTATTGTTGCATCTAGTTGGCTGTTTACATTATTGTATCAATGACGCACGGTCACACAAACATCAAATTCAGTCTCAATACATTGGACATTAAGCAACCCCCAAAGGGAGGGCTCCGGTGGAAACAGCTAAACCAAACCAATTGCCAGTAATATCAAATTAAGGAATTTGACATTTGAAGGAATAAAACAAAGGTTTCGGCCAATGCACCCTTTGCTCCATATTCACAAATTAAATTATACTCCACTACAATAAACCCTGCCTCCAACACGACAGAACAAATCGATTCGGTGAATCACAAAACACAAAAACCAGTAAGTCAGAACAAAAATCTTTGGTATCACCTTCATAACGGATGCTGTCTTATTTAATACATCAAATTCCTGACAAGACAGGTACTTAAAATAAACCTTACACATTTCAGTTGAGTACCCCCATTCTTGGCAGTCACGACTATATGCTAGCTACTCTCAAAAGACTTCTTTTTGCTTTATACGTGTTTCTTGTTTGTGTTTTGCTGTCCGTTTCGGGAACAATGTCCATATCGAGGAGAGGATGGTCCATCATGGAAACGACTGCTAGTGTTAGACGGCAATGACCTCCGGGTTCGCTGGTGCAGAACACAAGAAAAGGCGAGGGGAAGGAGAAGAAGCAGAAACGTGAACATTACAAAACACGAATAACAAAGAAAGAAACAAGAAGAAATAAACACATTACGGAAAAAAGTACATAAAAATGTAGAGGTATAGTGATCAGGGAAGGTACGACCTTGAGAACAGCCTTGCTCGGGTCATTTCCCGGCCGACTTGGAGGAATGGTTCTTGACGGAGGTGGTGGCAACTGCAGGGGAAGAGACGTGCATTCCTTTCTTGTTATGCTGACTGATCTGGGGGATTTTGCTACGGCAAGCCACGATTGGACTCTCATCACCAAGGTAGGCCAATGCTCCCTCGCTTGCTGATATTATCACACACTGCACATCCCATGATCCTGCAGAAATGACCAGGCATATTGTTTGCTGCCACTGCAACACTCTTCTTCCTTTTTTGTTCCTACTATATTTTCATCTCAGGGATATCTTGTCAAGAGGTAGCGAAAGATCATTGGTCCGTCTTCCAAAAGTTAAAACATTACACGTTACTTTCAAATGGCACGGACAGGATTCTAATTAGATGATGATCACTAACAATCACTTTAACTCCTTAAAGCCAATTACATCTGACGCCTACAACCTCCAGGAAGCTGAGGTACACCGCATAAACAGGAGCTTCATAATCTGTACGCCCCGTCAAATACTACATCAAGGAAGATGTGGCCTGGGCATGTCGCACGCATGGGACAGAGAAGAAACTGACACACAATTTTGGTGCGAAACCTTCAGGGAGACAACCTGAAAGACGTAAGCATAGATAGGAGGACATTACTAAATGCATTTTAGAGAAATCAGACGGGAAGAAGTGAGCCGAATTCATTCGGTTCAGGACAAGAACCACATGTGCCCTGTTGACAATAAATAACCAAAGCTTCGGACTCCACAAAGTATGGGGAATTTACTGATCACCTAAGAAACCATCAGCTTGTAAAGAAGGGAGGTGTTCCGAACAGATATCTGCATTTCTCCATATAACGTATTTGTGTTTTGTACGGTGCTCACAGTAAACAGTGGCTGTTGATGCAACATTAAGCAGGCCTTACGATGCTGACGCAGAATGTTTACTGTGAGTTGGGGACTGATCTTTACATATAATTTTGATGAAATTCATGTTTCAAATGGCTTAACAGCCATGAAGAGTCAGTGAGAGCGAATGCGTATCGCAGTTAAACTGTGCAGCATAGCCCACATATTTTCCTGTGGTACATGTAACAAGAATTCTAAAAATTCATCATGGATAATTATTCTTAGATATGATCAAAGTCCAGCGTCACTCCAAGTCTCTTTCTTTTCATCAGTACCTCGAGTAGTGAACTCATATCTACACAGCCAGTACGTATGCAAAGAATCGTATGGTGAAGACGAATAGGGTGCCTGCATTCATAAACGGCATATTCATGCATGACTGACCATGCTGATTACAAAAACAACAATAAATCTAACCAATCCATGCAACATTTTCGGTCATCATGTATTTAATGCAATTGTTTTAGTGGGCAAAATAATTTTAGTTAGACAATATTTATAATAAATTCGGATAATAAGGCTAACCAAATACAATACTCAAAACCCGAAACCTACTTGCACTCGGCGCGTTTTCTCCAATTGCGCCAAGTAACGTTCCAATCGGAAGGCGTATTCTTCAGAAAATACCATTACGTTGACAGCATTACGGCGGATTAAATGGGATAACATGCAGCATACATGGCGGAGTGGCAGGTGTAAACAGGAGAATAACATGACAGTATCTACAAGAAAAAGGGTGTGGAAGTGTCCCTGGATTCAGGTGGCTCACAAAGGGCGCAGCAGCGGGCATTTGTGAATAGGATAATGACCCTCTTACAATTAACACAAAGACGGAGAATGTAAGAGTACTGAATACACGCTAACCATGTGTTAGCACAATTTCCCTCTTAAAGGGGGAAAAAAATTATACGATAAACATGCGTGTTTGTCGGTCTCTCTCTGTACCTGTTCATCCTCTAGGCTTCTCAACCACTGTGGTGAGTAGCATGGAATTTGGTATGCATGTTTTGTCAATGGAAGTCATCAACACGACGTCCTTCCTTGCACTACAACAATATGATGAAGGAAGCGACACAGTGTCGAGAAGATATATGGTACTAGATCTTCTAAAAATGTGCAACTACTGTTATGGCAATTCTATACAATTTAATATAACAACCTGGCAGCCATGCAAATTCTTCGTTACCTTTCAATTGATGGAAATAAATACAATACGGTTTGGGGAAAGACCATAAACATATATATACACACACACACACATCAGATATGAAACACTGTTTGCACGTTATACACTACAAACACGGTGTTGGCGCAAAACTTTGAGGTTAGCCTACATCCGGCAAATTAACGGTACTCAGGTTATGCACTTACGTTCTTCATAAAAATAAAATTAAACAATACTAACAGTAAAATACGTGTAAGGCTAGAAATTTATGCAAGATAAAGGTGGGTTTGTTTAAGTTATAAAGTCCCTACAAAAGTCAACCAACTCTACTTCCTTAGCAGCTAGGTAGCGCATACCTGAGGGGTTTCTCTTTTTCTTTTCACGCAGAATTTACAGTGGTTCACAATATAAGTAGTTACTATTACAACTAATCACGCTGTATATATTTATATTATATTATATTATGTTATATTATATTACACAAATGTGTGGCTCCATGTTTCGACCAATTACGTGGTCATCTAAGGCCATTCGGATGAATTTTACTTTGCCCAATGGCCTGAAGATTACCATATAATAGGTCTAAACATCTAACCACACATTTATATAATATAATATAATATAATATAACGTGATTAACAGTGTTGATGGCGAATAATAACCTATTTATAACGTATGCAATAAAACTGGATGTCTAAGATAGAAATTAATGGCTCAAAAATATGAGTAAACGAATGAAGATGATGAACTATACAACGAACGAGATGGCAAGAGGGGTATCTTTTAATATACAAACTACGACGGAATTTGTTTTACTTCGATCCAATCAAACGCGATGACTAGTATGAACACATCGCCTTACTTGATAATGAGGTTCTCTTCAAGTAACTACATCCACAATGTACGCCACTAAGCCTCGTTGCTCCAAAAGGAGGGATCTATCAACTTCAAAAGCTCCTTACAACATACGTCCTAAGCAGGCCGAAATGAGGGAATATATACATGTGTGAAAATCACGCAACAGTAGAGGCACAGGTATAAACCGAAGCTGATGGAGACCATAAGGCGTGACTTGCACGCAGCAACACGATATAAGTTGGACAGAATAACCGTACATGCACTAATCACGATAATGTGCCTAAGGAGCATTCAGAGGATACTACACGGGTTGTGGGTGCGTATCCTGAACACAGTATTGCGAACATGAAGCTGAAAACGTTAGAACCTAAATGAGACAAGTTACAAAGTGATGGAGAAAACTGCGTAATCATATGTACTACTCGCCAGATATTACAATACTCAAGTCAGCCTGATAAAGGCTGCGGATGTAGCACGCAATAGACACGATGAAACGACACATTTTTAAGGATAAACCTGAAGAGACGGGACCACTTGGAATACCTAGAAGTAGATGAGACGATAATATTAAAGTAGGCCTTAGAGAAGCATGGTGCGAGCGCTGTGGGCTGGAGGCAGCTCATACAACACACGTGTACAGAAATCAAAACGTGTTGGCACCTACACTAAACTACCACCCCATATAGCCGCCATGTACATTTAGACACTAGTCATGTCGTGGGACCAGGTTTCTTATGCCTTCGTCGAAAAAGGTCGCCACCAAGCCTCTCAGACAGACCTGCAAAACGTCTTTTGTCCCTCAGAATGTGGCCGACCAAAAACTTCTTGAAGCTGAGAAATAAGTGACGCACTTGGAACAAGTTCGGAACTGTATAGAGGATGCTCGAAAATTTCCCACGCGAACTGTTCCAGTAATGCGCTTGTACAGGAGGCGGCGTCTGATCACGCGTTGTCCTGCCTTCTTTGAACAACCGACACCATTTCCTCACATTCCCTTCGTTCACTACGCCTACTCCATACACTTCAAAACGTTGCCTGTAGATTTCCGCCAGACGAACAATTCTAGAGTTTAAAAATCGTATCGCCAAACGCATTTCACAGGTAGCTGGACTCTTATTTTCGTGTCCATCTGTACGACAAATTAAAAAAAAAAATGGTGAAACCGTACTTACGCAATACATGTCGCTCAATTGCGACAAGAGTGTCAATTCAAAATTTGGCATTTTTTGAGTTACTGGTATAGACAGTAACGTTTGCAGATGCACTTTTAACAGGTATAGTGTCCAAACGCAGTTTGCAAAACTCGCCGCTGGAGAGCAGTTGAGTCGTCGTTGCACTCATAGAAAATCACAGCACTTCAAATCCTTTAAACGTTTCTCCTGAAAAATCACAAATTTTGAGCTATGACAGTTGTCGCAAATGAGCGACGTATTCCCCTTGACATACAGAAGACATTCACAGGAAGTGGACGCGTCATCTACGCGGCCAATATGTACGTGTAAGATCGGCTCTTACTTTCTGGAAGTGCCTCGTAGATCCCTGACGAACTGTTGTGAATACAACGAACGCAGAACTTATTATTAGCTCTGAAACTATCGGCTTCTCAATAAATATATATATATTTTATTTATTTATTTGACTGCAAATGGGCTGTCCCCAGGTGGCAGTGGTTATTATGCATGTACAGAAATATGAAATAAAAATAACATAAATATGAAGTAAGGATCTAATAAATTTAAGTCGGGAGGGCTACATGAGAAGCATGCAATAGCAACTTGGAGTCTTGGGAACCATCTCTGCATTCGCTTATAGACACAGGAAAACCAACAAAACCCTGTGCCGAGGTGGCCGGTCGCAGGACCTTCCGGATACAGACTTCTAGCCAGCAATCCGGCAACTATATATATATATATATATATATATATACACAGGTTGGGCCAAAAGTAGGTATACTGCATACCTACTTTTGGCCCAGCCTGCATATAGTTGCCGGATTGCTGGCAGCTAAGTCAGTTATATATATATATAAACTGAATTAGCTGCTTACGGGTAAGAAAAAATTTAACAGAATTCAGCCTGTTTTCTGGGTTATGACGCCGTGTAGCTTTGTAGGTAGTAACCACCTTTTCGTAGAAACTTGCTACCTATACGTTTAATGCCGAAGATGCAAGCAGAAAGTTTCCACATGTTGCTAATATCCTGTGTGATTATATGGTGTTGTAACCCAGAATGGCAATGTGAATGTTCACCGCCGTAAAAATCTTAAGACTTCGCAACGCAACAATTCACTTACTGGAGAATACGACAGCCTCCGACACTATATTTAATCCTGTGTGTTCAACTCAATATATGTACAATATTTTCAGAATTATATGCAAAACTGTAGCCCTGACAGACACCACGTGTGCCTATTTATGAGAGGGCGTATGTTTAAATCCATAACGTTTCTGAACCACAGAAACCTTGTATCTTATTGTGCAAAGTATGAGTTAATGATCAGGCGTTACTACGTTAGGCAGACACGGAAGTACTTAGGCCCTACATGTTTTGCATATCAGAAGACAAAACAAAGCGTCGAGGAAATCGGAAGTCTTTATCATCAAGCGTCCAACACGCTTTCTGCAGCACGAAGTCGTATTATTAGGTAAAAATCTTTCGGAGCAGCATGATGCCTGCATCATCAACGTACCCCGGACAGGACGAAACCACACGGCGTAGCATCCCAAATACAGTAAACTTAACGGTTTCCGCCATGTGCACCAGAAATCTCAAATATCAAACAACATGGATTTTGAAATACTTAGCTTCCTGGCACACTCAAAATGCTTTCACCAAAAGAATCGTACAATTAACATAAACTAGTGAATTACACACTACAAGAATACCGTTCCCTTAATATAGCCTGCCACTGTAATAAAGATTAATAATCTTATTAATTATGTTTAGTCAATACCTTTTCGCAGTCACACATTGTGAAATTTACAGGCTTAAGAATTAAAATACATAACTTGCATAACTTGTACTACTCATGATATTAATTCTCGTATATACTGTTTCAAGTTTAAATTCGTCAAATAAGTTTTTACTATTTAATTACACACACCAACACATGCACATATATATATATATAATTTAAGAAGTCTAAAATTTACATTAAAACATTTAAAACGCTCCTACATGTTTCGATCACACGATCATCCTCAGGGAGCATATATTGTTCCTTGCTAAAGTTATAATTTAAAA
>Ga0123357_10007955_pt1 | contig 13187 bp, 10 predicted proteins | sample TergutEmb28metaG_FD_89873 | JGI IMG/M metagenome (GOLD analysis project Ga0123357, IMG submission 89873) | Embiratermes neotenicus P4 segment gut microbial communities from Petit-Saut dam, French Guiana - Emb289 P4 | ecosystem: Host-associated > Arthropoda: Insects > Digestive system > Gut ...
AACACCTCGTTTGCAAATACGAATTGAATTGTTAATACTGTAATATAACGTTAGCAAGGAATAAAGCTCCCTGATGATGATCTGACAAGATCGAAACATGTCGGAGTGTTTTAAAGTGTTTTACAGTGTTTTAAAAGTGTTTTATGTAAAATTATATGTGCATTCATTAGTTGATAAATTAAAAAAACAAACAAATTTACGAACGCTTGTTCAACAAGGGTATACAGTTACGCTCTAGACGATCTAATTTAACACTTACAACCAGTATTAGTGGTAAATTAATAACAAAAGCCGTAGAAACTTTGCTTGACTACTCAATCGCAATGCTTTTTTGCGCCACACATTATTCCAGAGGCAAACGGTAACTTCGTAACTACTGCATTACCAAGCAAATGTTTAAATGTTACTTTTAATTAAAATGAAACTTTACGGGTACTTCAGCCTTCATCTTCTAAACCGGCATAAAATGATATTTGTATAACTTTCTGTACATATTCATTCCACTTCAAGTTAAGTTTAAACGGACTTTAGAGAAATAGTGCCAAAGTTGCTATTCTGCCGTTGCTCCTCTTTTGTAAGCCACATCCCCCTGTTCACTCCTTTCATTCTCCTTTATCTGTGCAGATCTCCAACTTCTAGTTCTACACTAAGCAGGATACCCCTTTCAGTCGGCAACCAGGGACACTGGTTTGCAGGATGGGATGCAGCATCATTAGGGGCTACGTGAGGAAACTCTAGCCTTAATGTAAAGTAGATTAGCGTTTCTCCACCCACTTCTGTGCCTCGCGTTATCTTACATCTTTAGCCCCTCCCACTCAAGAGAAGAATGTCCGGACGGGTATGAGGTCAGCCTCAACCCAGAGGCTCACGTGCTTTTCCATCCACACTGAGCAGGAACATGATACCACCCACCTGGCACTCTAAGCAGGCTGGACACAGCGTACACATTTGTTTCACTAAGGGCCTGCTTTCCAATTAACTGCTAGTTTCCATTATTCACCACAGTTACCTTACGATTAATTAAGAACAACTTATAATCTGCAAAGTTTCCTCAGTAAAAAAAAAAACGTAAATCAGTCCCATTATAGGCCCGAGATTCCCAGAGGGCTTCAGGTAGATAAGTTTCCCAGATTTCATGACAAGGGCACAGGATGGTGGTAAGGTTGTCAGCCTTATGCACTGGCAGCTTTTACACCCAGGAAATACTGCTGGTACTCATTTCTATTAGAGGCTGAGTCAACCCCAGGGCCATAGTGCGATCGGAAGGATTATGTCAATGAAAAATTCCAATGAAACCATCTGGAATCGAACCAGCGACCTTCCGATTTGTAGCACAGCACCTTAACCACTGTGCTACCCTACTGCGGTCCCCAAAGTTTCCTCAGTGTCAGAGTCAAATAAGTAGATGGTCGAGTTGTGAGCCGGAAAACTCATGAAACAAGTCAGTAATGTGATGTAGCGTATGGCTCCCATAAGAATATTGTTCATAACTCCGACGTTATTTTCATCTGTAGTCTCACATCGGCCACAGTCTATGGCATTTTTGGCAGTTCAAACGTGATCCTACAGGTTGAATTTGAAAAGAAAACCATGACGGCATAAAGGAACAGTGGCGATACATTTCTACTTATCCCTGTACCTAAGTACTAGAAGGGCAGTTTCCATCCTCACGCCTTGGCCGCTCTACTCTCGGGAAGAAGCATCATATTGCCACTGAACGGGAGACTGAGTGGACCTCACAGATGGTCTGGATATTTCTGACATCTATTGTCTTGCTTGGAACTCGAATAAGGTGTGTTTTGAATCGTGGTTGAGCTACTTGAAAACACGAAAAGTAACTTAGGTGGTATTTATAATTCTGCATTTTACTTTCAAGCTTACTTTTAGTCACCCCGACAGTAAAGTAATTACTCAGACTGCTTAGTATTTGATGAGTGTTAACTGTAACCCAACATCCCCACATCCCATATCCCCCATCCCCCAATTTCCCATAAGGCCTTGATGTGTCCAACTGCGGTAATTCTGAGTAAAACAACACCCTCGTTCGGTGAAGGACTCCTCTAGTGTTTCAGAACACAGCTGTGTATAAAGAAGCTGTTGTTTCTAATCAGGCAAGAATGGGCTCTCTTTCCGCCTCAGAAAAAATTGTGCACGACTGTATGCATACATGGATGCTTATATTTGTAATTTGTTGAATAGTGCAATCAGTAACTCACTGTCGTGAATAACTGCCTGCAGCTCTGAAGAATTTGAAGGTAACGGATGTGATCTAATAGAAGATACAGTACTATACCGGATTTTCCCTGCAGTAGCAGAGGAAAATCATGAAAACTTTAGTCAGAATGTGTCCTGGTTGAAATTCTGCTTGATACAAGAACCTTAGTTGTGTGTTTGTGCATAAGGAGTTGAAACTAGTAGCGTACTGAGACTTCTGACACATAATTCTCTAAGGTTCTGTAGCATTTTCCGTTTATTTTGCGCCCAAAGAAGACCCTGATTATCGGTAGGGAGAAGCACAGGAAGGGAAAGATAAAAAGCATCATGGCGACAGACAGAAAACCGCTGACGACTTCAGGAACGAAGTCCCACAGAGAGGGTGTTTGAAGACGAATATAATATGTATGTTTTGAACGTATGATATAAAGCAAAATGTGACAGTGAGTATTGGTGCCTGATGGTCTGGGGATAATTTGTTGTTTTGTGTAAGATATGTGTTTATCTAACGTATCCTTTCGCAGTTTCTTAGCTGTACGTTCCTGGACCCTACACAGTAGCGAAAAATATACATTGTTTACTTCTCTATCAGTTCCCAAGTCAAAGCCTGACTGATACCTTTTTATACACTTCGCCAAGTAAAATAAAAGCGATTTATCTATCCAATACACAATTTATCTACCATTCCATTTTTTTGTCATCTTTATCCATCTTCATCCATCACCAATCATCCATTCGATTGTCCATCCGTCCTGATCCATCTCTTCTTCAATATTTTACGTTTTCTCTGTCATTTCTTCCTCTTTTGCTTCTTCATTATTTTCCATTGTCTAAAGTAGCTTTTTTTTCTTCTCGTATATTTTATCTCATTCAACTCCAGCTGGCGTTTATTTTCTTCCCTTCTCTTCCATTCCTCTGAATGCAATTTTTTTCCCCGTCTGTCTACTGCATCCACGAACTCTGTGAGACGCGTTGGTCCACATACCCCACACCTCTCGTCTGTCAATGTCCTCAAGTGCAACATAACACTCTGCTACGTTGGGAATTTTTAGAAACGCAAAGCATTCGATGTCCCCTCATGTCTCTCTCTCTTCAGAGCAGACTCACACATTAACAATCACAGGAAAGACACCAACATGCTCGCCTCGTTTGTGGAAGGCGTTTGAAACAAATTTATATGTAAATTATTCCGAGTGAAGCCCAAGACGGTTTTCGTTAGCATTTCCACAACCACCTCCCTTAACAGACGGTTGTGAGAGTTCTTTTCCACTTCTATTTAAGGATGAGATTACGAATGATTGGAGCTTCGCTTTCACGCCCTTTCATGTCGTGTTACGTTAGCAGCACTAGAGCAGTGACGGTATCGTTACATTTGAATTGCCTCTGCCCTTCAACAAGGCTTATTTTGCAGTATAAACTGGTGAAATCCGAGTGGGAAAAACACATTCTGAACTGCACATTTAATTCGGCGAGAAGTTAACAGGCACCAGAATACTTCTAATTTCATACAAATAAGTTCATATGTTGATTAATAAGAGCTTTTTGCAGAACATTACTAAAATTAAAGCAATGAAAATTCTTATGTTTATTGGACCGTGCATCATTGTGATAGTTGAAGAATAAAAGACCAACTTGATGTCACTTGCTATTTTATTTCACTTCTTATGTGCTCAAAATATTTCGGACATTAACATATCCATCATCAGGAGCTTGCGACCATTCTGTTGAATTGCCACATTGGTCGTATTGTTCTTGGTTCGATGTTTGTTGGAGTTTCGGTGTGGTTGGTTTGGAGTGGTATCCGTGTTGCAGGCTTCAGGCTTCAGCCTGCAACACGGATACCACTCCAACCCAACCACACCGAAACTTCAACACACATCGAACCAAAAACAGTACGACCAATGTGGTAATTCAACAGAATAATCGCAAGCTCCTGATGATGGATATATTAATGTCCGAAACGTGATGAGCATATAAGAAGTGAAATAAAATAGCAAGTGACATCAAGATGGTCTTTTATTCTTCAATGAAAATTCTATCAGCACTTATTCCATCATAGGTCTCTACGGTCAATTTACTCACTTTCATATATGCATAATTTGCCAAACGTGTAAATCATTTTTATTTTCGGTAATTTATTCTGTGTTATGCTTCATAATCTTCACATTATCTGCCAAAATATATTAACATCATAAAAAATAAATAAGTAAACCAGTTACTAGTCATTCAGTTGCAGACCGCTCTGGATTTTGTTGTCTTTTCTAATGAAACTCTTTACCCTACAATGGAATTTAAAAAAAAATACAATAAATTATCCTACCGTGACACGAAAAAGATAGGCAATGTACGTATAACGTACTACTATATCGCGTTCGCTTAATATTTGTACCTCCTCGGCTATCCAAAATAGCCTGATAACATTGCACTCACAGAGAGCGTTCGTATGGCGATTTAATATCACCTGCAACAATAAATCCTACTGAGGTCTTTGTACACGGATTTTAAACACTTTGGATTTTATGAACAGATTTTCATTAAAGTCCGCAATACAAAATTTCGTAGAAATCAGACCAGTGGGAGCCACGCTCATACATGCGGCCAGACGGAGAGACATGACAAAGTTAATGTACGATTTTCGCTACTGTGCGAGCGCGCCTATAAATCATCAAATAGAGACGTCAGTATAAGTAGCGCTTGTTTTACGTTCTAGTTTTGTTCTAAGCAGGTGGGCGTAAATAGGAAAGGCGTAAATCTAAAACTTAAATAAAAAATGATATTCCCATAAGAAGTAATGGAATAGCTGGCGTTTAGGGGCATGCATACCAATGACAACCTCTTCATATGCCTACATTATTATTATTATTATTATTATTATTATTATTATTTACTACAATTGAGTTTTCACTTGGTGGCAGTAATTCTTTCACTAGTACAGACAAAACAAATAAGAATAAATGTACACAAACGAAACAATAAAAAACACAGTACAAACAACACAAAACACAGTCAATACGAGTACACATAATACCAAAACATCTACACAAATGTCAAAACACCACCACATGCACTCACCCACACATTAGAAAACAAGTTAAAACAACCACAGTACAAGATACACACCAAACGAAATAGTCACGATACAATCGAGTACCCTCAGTGTAAGATTACCCTAATGTACGTGGTACTTTTGTCCCCAAGAACTTCACCGTAACTCACTTCACTTCACTTAACTTCAAAACAAAACCACTTCACATAAATCACGCAACGTTAATTATACACTGCGAAAAGCATGGAAGGCACTTCATTTCATAATGCGTATCTGTACATATTAGCGCGTGCCTGACATTAATACATTAATAAACAAATAATATTACTTTTTAGCCTACGTAAGTGGAAACGGACTTGTAAAAGATTTGTGTTCACTTGTTACGGATGGTACATGTTCCGTATCATCATCGTTACGTCATGGGCGATTAAATTCACTTTCACAGACTATGCAGACCGTATCTTACCAACCTTAACATTCTTGTTGCATCTTGTAAATAAAGCCAACTTGGTGCACAACTTTTCGTAGTATGTTTATTTCTTAGTATATTTATCAATCTCTACATGTTTCGGGCGACTATGTTCCAATCATCAGTAGATACAACTGTATTTATGCGACACTTGGTACTTGTTATTCTGTGTGGATGGCTGTCTGGTGTGCAGGGTATATACTAGAGAGTCATCCATACAGAATAACAAGTACCAAGTGTCTCATAAATACAGCTGTATCTCCTGATGATGGGCACATAGTCGCCCGAAACACATACAGATTGATAAATGTACTAAGAAATAAACACGTTAAAAAAATTGTGCACCAATATACTTTTATTTACAACATTACACAGGGATGCACAGTCAAAAAAACATAAAATTCTTGCTGCAGTTATTTTAGGGTTTCGGTTGTGCCTGTTTCTTACACGTAGGTAAGAGTATTGTTAGTTTCTGTGTTCTATAATTCGTCGTTGTCTCCGTTTTTCTGTGTCGGCCTATTCCATAGTTTCTAAGCTTGTCACGGATGATAAATTTCGCACACCTCCTTCACGGATGACAAAATTCACTCTTGCAGGTTTAACTACTCCGTCACAGGTCATACATATTATCACCATTAAGATAAATGATGTGATTATTCGACGTCGTTTCAGTGTTTTTGTTCCTCAATTGGGCGTGTCATCGCGACGTTTGCACGTAGAACAAAAAAGGATTCTAAAATAAAGGCAAACAAACCAGGTGGCATGAAGTTTTATCTGTGGTCTCAACTAAACGGCTAGTGCATGGTGACTGTCAAAGTGAGGTGAGGAAACTACCGCTCAGTCTTCTTCCGTGCCGTGTCATAGTACGCAGGCATCCAAAGGCGTTGGGCCAGAAATTTAGAGGGTGTAAACTGAGAAGTGACGTACATTGGCAATGTATATTAAAGCACAACCTCGTAAATCAAATGGGCGTAAATCAAGGGCAGATTGTATAAGAACTTTGCTGGTCACCACATAACACAGGAGTAATTTAAATATGATAAGCCTACTGAGAATGTTATCCTTTATATTTTTATATTCATTGGTCCTTGCATTGTGAATCAAATTTAATAATTGTCCAACAAGACACGACTGTATTCAGTTTACTATATTTCTGTAGGCAGCTCTACACGTTTCGGCTGTTGACACCCATCATCAGGAGCTCGTACAACTGTAATTAGAGCTTCTGGTACTGGTCAGCCGGGTCTACTACCATCGGCTCTCGTTGTCAACTCAACAACGGGAGCGGATGGTAGTAGATCCGGTTGACCAGTGTCAGAAGCTGTAACTAAAGTTATACGAGCTCCTGATGATGGGTGTCAACACTCGAAACGTGTAGAGCTGCCTACAGAAATGTAATAAACTGAATAATGTCGCATCTTTTTGGACAGTTATTAAATTTGTTCTCCTTTATGTCGAAGTTGTATTAAAATGTTACGCTTCTTTCCGATCGTAAGTGAATCACAAACTTTCATAAACCCAACAACTATCAGCTATACAGATACATTAGAACCTTATAAATAGTTTCTGTAGTTGTGGAATTCAGCTTCCTTGATAAATGTGTGTCATAATACGACGGAATCTAAAAGAATTACAAAAATTCCGTCATTACAATTCGTACTAATTCTGATACAGAGACGCTGCACAGAGTTTTGTGAAGTCGACAAAAGAGGAAATTATCGGAAATTACTGACACTAGTCTTACATTCTCTTTAATAAACACGGAGAATAACGTATGGATGATAATGTTGTGCTAATTTGTAAATCAAAACTTATGCTCTTAAATACGACTTTAAAAACAGGTGAAAAATTATTTAATATTTTCGTCATTATACAGTACGGCTGTCCGTAACGGTTTGGTTTTGACAATAATGCGCTACAAAAGCTTGAGAAGCCGTAGTCTTATTTTGATATATTTGTTAGACTACATGGAATGTAGTAATGATGTAGAAATATATATAATTCATTATAAAGCAAACGTTCTACCTATAATAAGAGAAAACATATTTACAGGAGCCGTATTACATGCATTGTTGCATGCAGATTTATTGAACCATCTTCAAATCATCACTTCGCAAGAGATAACAGATTTGCATAAGGAAGAAGAAGCGAATGAAAACATTTCTAAAATTACTGCCAGAAGCGACTAAAAGAAATGCAAAGTTATATGCTACAGGTTTTAAAAGTCCCCTTTCTATGTGTTTTGTAAGAGATAGACCGTGTGATTTCTGATTCGACAGTAGGGAGAATCCAAAACACAGAAGTAAAAGACTGAAAATAACTCAGGAGACTGGTGATGCCACGTGATTGTCAACTGTTCTGCAGATCATGGCAGGAAAGAAGTTCAACAGAGAAATTGTTCTTCTATGAAAAAAATGACAAAAAGAAAGGTAAGAAGTTGGATGAGACAACGAGCTCAGGAATAAGGAGAGGAAGATGATGATTAAGAAGAGACTGGAAGAGTATAAGAAGAGTTGGTGTACTTTCACCTTCACCTCTGAAACTAAATTTGTGAAACGAAAAAGAAAACGTGGAAATGGGGAGGGTAAAAATGGCTTACAGGTTGACGATGGCGTTCCATAAGAGGGGGACGCTCCTAGTGTTTGGAGTGACAAATTCATTACACTTCAACAAAGAAAAAGTCATAAGCCCTCTCAACATCAGACCTGATAGTGGCGGTAGGAAAGAAACAGAATGGGTGCACATGCAACAGAACAGAAGAAACGAAAGACAAAGGGAACTGCGAAATTTTCAGAATTTAGGGGACACCAACCTAAAGTAAAGAACAGATTTTCCACCGAAGGACTTCATTAGAGCTAGGGATATTATGTAGGCCCTTAATGACCGTGAGTTTATCTGGCCAATATTTTGTGTTATCTACAGAATTCGTCAGATTTTCTCGTTCATTGCTCGGATCTCACTCAAATCGCCAGAAACAATGGAGATTTTGGTAAGAAAAACGCCCAGAAATTAACATATTTCACCTCAGTGAGTTCACACTATATCTATTTTAACTATGTTGGGAGTAAAGTTTACACTCGTATTTCCAATGTGATGAATTCGATTCACACTTGCAAATAAACTTCAATGTCCATTTTAGTATTATTATTTCAAATATGTGAATGTCTCCCAGTGTTATTCGAAGTAAAATTTTGTATTTATTTCTCATCTCTCTCCCCCCCCCCATTCCCTATTCCAGACACATCTCAGCCGCCTTCATCTGCCAAAATTTAGGTTAGCTTGGTGGTGATTATGAATATTAAACACTTACAAGATGTAACACAATTCCTGTGATAGACAATGTTCCTTAATATGAAGTAAGTACTTATAAGGCATCGTCGGTAACTTCATAACAGAACAAACAGCGTCACGTTTCATTTTCCAATTGATTTAACTACCACAAAACCTGCCTGGCGAATACTATAATTTAGTAATTTCCGCGTTTTGTCCTGTCTGCATTCTGCTGTTTGTAGTGCCTTTCTGTTAAGACACAAATATTGCACTAACTATATAGTAAATATAACAGCTCGATTCGTATTCTTAGTTTACGGTGACAATGTTTCAAAACGCATAAACAAAGATGTAAGAACATTGTGTTACGTGCTGTTTGCTTTATGTTCTTAAATTGACCATGGCAACGCTGAGAAGAAGCAAGGAAATCGCCAAGCTTTTCTTTATTAATTTACTCTCAAATGCTTTGTGATTATCGAGTCGTGAGATTTTCGTTGCGGCGTTTCTGAGTAAAAATATGACGTCGGGTCACTAGACAGTCGTTCCCTGACGTTTCGGAGCAACGCAGTGGCGTCAAAACGTCGTCGGTAACCAATTAATCAGTGGCTTGGCGCCATATCCCTGAACAAAGGAATCCCCATATTCTGACTTGTCACTATCTTTCCCTCAAAAATAATCTTTACAAATTTTCGAGAACTCTTTAACCGTCTATAACGGTATGATAGTTTGGTGCAAATAATGGAGAGGATAATCTTAGCAACTGACCAACCTAATGCACAAATTATTGTTTTATAATAAGTTTATTATGTTCCTCTACATGTTTCGAACATTGCAGTTCTCATCATCAGGAAGTCAAAATTGTATTACACAGAATCTGATATCGTCACACTGAAACAAGTGAATGGTCTAAAATTACTAAAAAACAATTCTATAAATATGAGCACACAGTAGTAAAAGTTAAATATGAATTCTTCGGGTGTAATTACTGCACAAATACTGTAAAAATGGAGAGGAGATATGTCCATAGATCTATTTATTCGTGTGCGTTCATCCCGGGCAACTTCCATATTAACATCTAATAAGGTTTGTAATGGACCAATACAAAGCAATATTAACCCCTTTCGTAAGACTTTAATGTCGACTTTTAAGGGAGATTTTAATTTCCACAGTTTTGATTTTGGGGTGTCAGACTAACTATAGCCCTGTTACTGTGCACAACAAAATGGAGGACCTGAATATTAGATTTCTAATATCCGTTTAAATGTAGACAGTAATATCGGACATAAAATATATGTCCAAGAGACACAAAGCGTCTCCACGTTGTGAGTTAATTTTACGAAGTTCTTGTATATAGCGCGTGGCCCGGGTAACGTAGTCGGTATAGCGACTGGCAACGGCCTGGATGGTCCGGGGATCGAATCCCGGTGGAGGCGAGATTTTCCGCACCTATCCAGACCTGACCTGGGGCCCAACCAACCTTCTGTACAATGGGTACCTGGCCTTTCGGAGGGGTAAAGAGCGGCTGGTGTGTGACGCTGACCCCTCACCCCTTCTAGTACCGTGGTCAAGAAAGAGTAGAGCTATACCTCTACTTCCCCTATGGGCCGTAAGGCCTCTACAGAGCCTGAATGGAATTCCTCTTGCAAGAGGCGGATAAACAGTTCATCTTTTTCCTACACCGCTTTTTACTGTTCTACTAGTAAGTAGTAAAGTTTGTGATGGAGGAAGTAGCCAAAATCTTACGTTGTTTATTCGTGGGAATGCTATGTCTGGTGCTCCTAATATTAACGGTATTAATCAATTTCCAAACCCACCGATTTTAATTGTTATAACTATGAAGAAAATTATAACGAAAGCGTGGGCTGTAACGATGACGTTGTAGATTTGGTCGTCTCCAATTAGGGATCCTGGTTGTCCTAGTTCTGTTCGAATAAGTATTCTTGATGAAGTTCTAACCATTCCTGATCAGGCTCCAGATATGAAGTATAATGTTCCAATGTATTTGTGATTAGTTGAGAAAAATCATCGGTGAAAATTAGTGGGGTGTTTGAGAATGATAAACAGGCGATAGACTGTACAAGGGTGCACTTTACCTTACTTTACCTTTTTGTATATAGCGTGAAAAGACTCATATTGTAGGAAAACAAATGCGTGATAGCAGGCATTATAATTTTTTTTTTTTGCTATCGACATGCCTTATTTCCAACATTAAAGTAAAAAGATGTTAAATTACTCTGTATAGCGCCTTCAAGAACACACGAATGCATTATATTTTCGTTCCGCTTTGTGGTAGTCACTTTGAATGGAGAGAGCTTTCCGAACAGAAGATGCACCCGTCCGTCACGATTGTTTTATTAATCAATCGTTTGTGTCTCGCGACGCGTGAAGAGCGCTCTCAGCTCTTCGGACGGTCAGACGTTCTGTGATCCGTTAGCTGAACGTCACGAGAAGGAACAAATATTTCCCCCTTCTCCCTTCCAGCACTCCAGAGGCAGTCGACTTCTGACAAACAGTGACCATTCCACTTCACAGAGTCTAATAAATGGCAAACTGATAACATTTATGTACCATTCCTTTATTTCTTGATTCTTATATTCTAGCAGCAGACGTAATAAGAATTTATTTTCATCAGAGAGAATATTAAGGATCTGACGGTATTTTTACGCAGTACTTAACTTCACGGCTGAGGAAACGAATGACATTTATGTTTCTTATCCGGAATATCTTGGGTTCATATGTCCGTGGTTTTTGTCGTTTTCAAAACCCGGTAAATGCCCATACTGGCAGAGTAGGCCTACTTCATCTAAAGACACACCAAATTCCTTTCAGGGTCTTGTAAATTCAATATTGACTGATGATCATACCATTAGACTCTATACAATCAAGAGTTCCTCATGGCATCTTCAAACAAGCTCAGAATAAATAAAAATGTATTCAAAACACAACAGTCAGATATTAGTTTCGTTGGTTATTATTATTATTATAATTATTATGTTGCCTTCCTTGTAGCTGCTGTTGTTGCTGCTGCTGCTACTACTACTACTGATGCTGCTAATATTACTACTAACACCACCACCACAACCACACAATTACTACTTCGTACTACTACAACTGTAGTTGCTGCTAATATTACTACTGCCACCACCACCACTACTAAAACAACAACAACAACAACAACAACTACTACTACTACTACTACTACTACTACTACTACTACTACTACTACTACCACTACTACTACTACTACTAATATTACTACTACTACTGCTGCTACTACTACTGCTGCTACTACTACTACTGCTGCTACTACTACTACTACTACTACTACTACTAATACTACTACTACCACTTTCCGCTGCGCTACTCCAAATAACATTATAAATGAGAATATATTTGTAATATATATATATATATACATATATACACACATATACACACTTCACGGACGAAATGAATGTCATAAATAATTACCGTGTAACAAGTTCCTTTATGTAATAAGCACTCATTTCGAATCTGACTTTCTTTATTTTGTCTCAAATTGTAACAATATAGCACCTGCTGTAACCTCGATTTTATCGAATAACTTCAGACAGTGTGAAATTCCGAACAAATGTGGGTACAGGAACCACCCACTTCCTCAAAACGTTTGGTGCACGATGTTCCTGTGCGAAATTGCCTACAACATATTTTAATACGTGATGTAACTCTGCCAATATTACTGTTGTTGAACAAATTTTAATTAGTCTCTAACGATGTTAAGTTAAAATATAAACTTGCGCTCACGCTACGTAATTCGACGGTTATTGATTTTCAGTTGTTAAAGTGCCTGTTTCATGTCCCTTGGTAGTGATCATCCACAAGGCAAAGTCTACGTAGACACATATGGTTCAGCTTAGTCATTACAGGCTTCAAGGTTTTCTATTTAGTGAATTGAAGGTATTTTTATAACACGTTATGTCACGTGAATGAAACTGCAATGTTATTTATTATTGATAAATTACACCTCTTTAGAACTGGTTGTGTTTTTGTACACAGAAATTATGGTCTAAATTTGTCCAAGTCACTGATAGGGAAATCAGTTCCGTGACACTGATCTTAGCTTATCCTGTAGAAACCAAACGCAATCTACAGCAAACACGCAGCAGCAGACACTGTGGTGAGAAAAGTTACTTTTACTAACGACATATG
>Ga0123357_10007957_pt1 | contig 13186 bp, 8 predicted proteins | sample TergutEmb28metaG_FD_89873 | JGI IMG/M metagenome (GOLD analysis project Ga0123357, IMG submission 89873) | Embiratermes neotenicus P4 segment gut microbial communities from Petit-Saut dam, French Guiana - Emb289 P4 | ecosystem: Host-associated > Arthropoda: Insects > Digestive system > Gut ...
CCAGACAATTACTCGCACAACGCATTACGCAACCACGCGTAACAACTGTATGACAGACGAAATAAATAGAAACATATGTGCTTTACTGCGACTATCATTTCTCAATCCCGCAGTATCCCACATCACATACGTACCATGCTACCCATGAACGGTATTAAAAGGTTGAAGAGAACACTTCCCTAACATAACTAAGGACCTAATAATCAGGCTTTATCACAGGAATCATCATTCGTGGACTTACGCCCTATGCTATACATTAACCAACATAGTTTTCTTGCTCAAGAAGTTCGTTCCGTTCGCCTTAACTAGCTGAATACTACAACACACATTTACTATCGTACACAATTCAGGATTCCCAAATATTATCGTAACAAGCGAAATTTCACTCTTACCTGCAAAACATAAAGTCCCCGATTCTTCCTAAACCACAAATTTCAACAATTTCAACTCATAAAACATGCTGTCGCCGTCCTTCCGCACTCCAAATGGATACATTGCTCCATAGATGCCTTGTTCAAATCATACGCACAGTTATTAAACATTTTGCTATTCTGTGTCTTGCGCACGCACCCGACAACGGATGATCTAGTACACTTGACGGCACTACCATCAGTGATGGAAATTGGGAATGTCTTCTTATCCCTCAATCTTTTGATTGGTTGGCAGCTTTCCATCTGGATTTGTTGCAAGCCATTCTTTTCACTGCTGTATAACTCAGCTCCTGTGCTTCTGGCGACTTGCTTTAAGTATTGTAGTCGAAGTCTTCCGACGGCCTTTTTTCCGAATACTCTATTGCTCCTTCCTGGACGTTTACTACAAACTCGTTATGCCTAATTGTATGCCGTATCCATGAGTGGCGTCTATTTTTTAAAATTTTTAAAAGTAATCTTTCATCTTTCGCCCTTTGAAAAATTTCATCGTTCGTTATTCTATCGGTCCCTTTTATTTTTACCATTCTTCTCCAGCACCATGTTTCAAACGCATTTATGTCTAAGAACGTTATAATCTGTTGTTACCTGTGACCAATGATGAGGACATCGCACAGTGTGGTAGTGAAAGTACAAAGAGACTTACTATTGCACAAATATCCTTTTTTCTTTAAATTTCTTGTATTGAGCAAATGATGCAAATATGTGTAAAAAGTATTCTTTTGTGTACGGGGTATAACAATATTATATAAATGGTCTAACACCACGCAAATTCAAGCAATTTTCTTGTATTCATAAAGCATTTAATATTAATTATTTAAAACCTAAATGTTTATAAATAAGCATTTAGATTTTAAATATATGAATATATATCTAATTAATCATAAATTACAATATTAGACTTTGAATTAATATTTAATTAATTCCACAATTAAGCATTTATGACTTATTCTATATTCAATTATAATATATTCAAAAGGTTTTCCTTTTATGGATTTGTAAAATAAAAAAAATAAATAAATAAATGGCCACCAGGAGCATGCCACAGAGCCATGCTGGATGCAACTGAACATCCCAGCTCCTTGTGACCCTGTAATTTTATGTTTCCATGGAGTTTCCAACCTGTGCAAGGTCTATGGCCTTAGCCTTACTTTACAGGCTACACTGCTTTCTGCTGGGATTGCAGGCTGCAGTGTGGGAAAGGTTCTGTTACCATCTGTTAAATAAAAGTGTAATTTAACAACAGGGGCTACTTACTGTACACTGGTGCTCTTTTCTGCCAAATTTGGTGGCAGTGTGTTCCTACAAAGCAGGTACCCACTTACCGAAATGCATGGTCACATAACCCGGAAGAATCATTTGGGATTAAAATGTAGCCACAAACTGAGTTGGTAGTAGCATGAGCAATGCTGAAACACTCCAGGGCCCAGGGTTCGATGTACACTAGTGCATTTTTTGACAAATTTAGTTAATGTCACACCATCCACCACTGCATCCAGCAATGACTGAAATCATCACTGGGGCTTTAGAAGGCTGCAGACTTAATTTTCATTCAGTTTTGGCAAAGTCTTTGTTGTGTTCAGGCACTTAGGTCTGTGATGGTGCTTGTCCTAGCAAAATCCAGTATGTTGAAACAGTGATATAGCTGTGTGGATTTTGTTTTTTGTTTAGAGAATTTTATTATTATAGGTATCCATTTTATAAAACAGAGTAAAAATGGAAAATTCTGGGACCAACAACTTGATGCATGCCCTTTACAGTTGCCAAAAATATAAAAGTTTCATGTAAATACAAACCTTTGTTTGAAATTGCTTGTCAGAATTTGGTATAAAAGGTTTTACAGATGAATGAGTCAAGTCTGATTATTTACTCTGACCACTTCTTGTACATGTTACTGATGTTATGCCTCAGTCACTGCCTAATTCCATAGCAGCAGCAAATTCGGCACTTGGGAGATCTGCTATTCCTGTACTTCGCCTCTGCCAGTCTTAACTGCTGTGCTGCATCCTTGTACAGTACAGGTTACAATATATGGCAGCTCCAGGATATCGTAATTTTCTGGATATTGGAACTATATACCTAACCAGTATCTTACCTAGTCTACACAGCAACCTCTTGGGCGGACCTGTCCATTTAATTTGTCACTTCATATCCTGTCCTGATTTCCCTATCACACTTTCTATTCCCTTTCCATCACTACTTACATAACATAGTGTATATATGATCTAAAAAAAACAAGACACTTATAATTAATGGCTCAGGGGTTGATGCTGGATGCTGCCGGTTGATGGAATGGTCAAATGTAGTAGCCTCCTAGTCAGCTTCCAGTTAACACAGCTTTCCATATCATCCAATGCATGATACCACACATATGCATGAAAAGTCCAAACACAATATATTAATGGTCCATCCTATTTTAAATACTATCCAGTTTGTAGCAAACAATGTTTAAATTAGTATACTGTAATAAATACAACTCATCACCACCTTAATGAGGTGGGGGTACGAGGCAGATCAGCATCAAAGGCTATACGCGTATGTTAATGGGAATAACACTTCGATGTATGTATAAGTTATTTCGAGCAAACAGGTTCTCACATTGATGGCCAAGCAGATTACTGTCTTAAAGGGACTAGATGCCATGCAGTCTGCTGGATACATCTCAATCCTAAACACAGAGGTAGTCAGTTCCTTCAGAATGTTGGGTGCTTGTCTACCAGACTACATGGTGTCACATTCCAAAAGACAGCATTCTTCAGAACAGTATATATTCAAATTTGATTTAAACAAATTACATCCTCTTCACATTCCAGCACTGAATTAAGATATTGTTTAATTTATTCCATGCAACTGCACATTATATTTATTGTATGTACATTGAAGGTGCACTGGAACATGCTTTGCCATGTCAAGGGCTCAGCTCATCTGTACCAACCATATTTTACAGGAGTATATATATATATATATATATATATATATATATACATACATACACACACACACACACACACATATACACACACACACACACACACACAAAATCTTTCATAAAAATGCTGGATAAGTCATGTACCTACAAAAGAGGAGGAATGGACAGAGAGGAAGTGAAATGATTCTAGTCATTGACATATTTCTCAGATTTAATCTGTATACTTTTATTCAGAGCCGGGGCAGGAAATTAATAGAGACAATGGGCACAGAAGCTAATATCAGGATAATCCAAGTTTCATTAACTAATAGCACCCAGTATCATAGCAGACATAAGTTGCAGTCTCTAATCATGTATTTCTTCCATTCAGGATGTCCCACCCATTCTGCTGTGTGATATGACTGCTAAGGTGTAAAAACTGAACACCTTCCATATTTTGTAAATTTCTGGCTCCATATTCTGGCAAGTGCATTTGCTGCCACACCTTATGTATTAGCCTTAACAGTAATTTAATTTTTAATAATACCCAAGGTCAACTCTGTATTTCAGAATATACATGTAATACACCAGCTTTCAGCAGTGACTGCAGTGTTCCTTCACAACATCAGTACTTTACAATCAGGTAGCAATTCCAGGTTCCAGTTTTCTCATACTGTGAGAACTGTTTCAGAAAAGTGGCAGGAAAACCACAAACAATGAATTTACAAGTAACCCATGTCTTATACATGAAGATTTAGAAATGATCCGTCAGTAACTTTTCAGGGACAGACATATAAGATTATAACATTCACTTTCATAATTTGTGTACTTGCAGCCAGTAATCAAAAAATGCACCCCAGTCAAACAAGAGTAAAAAGTTTTTGAGTCCTGTAATTAACAGAAGAAATTTTGTACAGCCCTTGTTACATGCATTCACACTCAGCTTTCATTCATGTACTAATGAAATTAATGGGGAATATTATATAAAATACACTCTTTTAATAAAATAGTATCAGTTTGACTTTTCTTCCTCTTCCAATACACACAATCTCTGGGAATCAATCTACTTCCAATGATGAAAGAGAACTTGCAGATATACTACCTAATCAGTCACTCCCGTAATTACTAATTACCAAGCAATGGTGACAGAAATACTCTGTATTAGAAGCATTGCACTTTCCCTCCAGCAACATCACAGTATCAATTTCTGTAACCAGAACCGTACACAGTGCAGACTCAACACTAAGTATGCTTACAAGAGGCATCACATATGAATATGGCGTACATTTAGGGAGGTATGCACCACAGAATTATCTCAACAAGAACCACACTAACTATCAAATCCTGCACATCAAGAATCTGGACCAGGGGGAAATAAAAGAAACAAAACACTCTCTTGTTCAGTTATGTAACTTTTGCTTCACTAGCAACAAATATAATCTTATAGTTCACATCAAAAGCAGTTCAAGTTGTTCTAAAATATACTTACATTCTCAGTAAAAACTAAAATCAAAATGTCAAACTAGATACAATACTTCAATACCATCACTTTTCAATCACTTTAATAGAAACAATAATATGTGTTGTTTATAGAACATTTACAATACAACTCTCATAATGATTTATATTTTCTATTATTGAGTACATTATAGCTCTGAACATCTATCAGAATATTCAAATATTACAGTATTCATTATTTCCCTGAGACGGTCTGAGATAATATTATCCACCTTCCTATCAAAGGTTACATAAAACTATTAAAAATTGACTGAAACATAAATAATCACAACTACAGTACTTCATTAGCACTAAATTAGACATATTAACAAAAGTTAATATCTATAAATCACCTCTGTAACGATTCTTACTAAATTAAGTACAAAACTATAAAACATCCTGTGAAATGATAAAGGAAAAGCATGCAAGATTCAACAAACCTATTGCACCATTTCCACCAGTTACATAAACAATAACATCTTTTGGTTCAACAGAACAAAATTCTGTGTCACCACAACCTCTTATATTTTGCATACACGTCCAAACTGGTTGGTCTCAGTTTTTCTCAAACATAAAAGCTGTAGGATAAGAACCTACTACAGAAATTAATATCCGGATTCTAAAGAAATACAGTCATGGATAAGTCATCAGAGCAAGTTTTGTCTGGAATAAAATAAAAAATATATATGCTTTACAACCTTCTTATTTAAAATTCAATTAAATTGCACATGCCATACATTACATTAAACAACACAGCTTTGCCGTTATACAAAACATCAACAAAACAAGATACTATGTACAAAGTCACTATAGATAATAATTTAACAAAACAATCTTTGTTTATGTAATGAAGTCATTGTACACCCTTGTTTCTGGCATGTCACAATCTCCAAAAACACAAAATTACAAGGTATTTCGTGACTTTGTTTCACAAACCAACAATATTCAAATTACCAAATCAGAATGTAACCTTTCAATTTCTTTTACAATTTGTACATATGTGCACGAAGTCACTGATATAGCACTGCATCACTAGTTGTGCATTCCCTATATTGTTAACAGCCCCTTGGGTCACCTGAAGCCAACTGTGATTTTCTCCACACCTAACAGCTGTCTGACCTTATCATTGTACCTGACTAGTGCCACTTTGGATGCACGAATATTGATCTTCTCTCCACCACATGCCACGTGACAGCTGCGTGCTTGCTCTAAGAAGTCAGCCATTTTGAACTCACGGAGCACACTTTTTGCCTCTGCACACAGTTGTCGTAATAATGCATCACGTGATTTGACACGCAGTAACTGTGTCAAGTCCTGAAGGAGAACCCATCGCTCTCCTGGTGGTTCACAACGAAGACGATATAACACTGGAAGTGACAATTCGCTTGTCTCCATCTCTATACTGTTTTCTTCGGTAGGTTCAGGGGATGAGCATGGTGGATCTGACAGTGGATCATACCCATTTTCTGGTGAATCTGAAAGATCATATATACTTATAATGTCTCCACTGTCATTATCACAATAAATAATATTGCAATTTGTCATATTCTGTAGCTGGCAGGTAGTTATAGTGCACTGTATTGCTAGAAACTGCAAAGTTGTGTTTACAAGGTATAAGTGCCCCATAAGAAGTCCATATACTGAAATTTATCGAGTAACAAGTGTCAAATGGCTTCCAAAAATTAATACATCTCTGAAAATTTAACCAAATAATTATGTTTGGCATTACACTGTAACAAGCTCCTGGAATAACTCCCATCTACAAATTTTCCGCTCTTAAAGGAAACAAGAAGTCGTATGAGATCACCACACTGTTTGTGATCCCACTTTTTCAATTTTTGAGCTAAAATTACTGATTTGCACACAATTATGTATAACTGTTATGCCAATGAAGGTAGACCCTACACCTCATACTTTGCACTTCCTACACTCTGAAATATGAATATAACAGATGTATCAGTTCTCAATGGGGGTTTTTCTTTTTAATAGAAGCCATCCCAGTATGCTGTAGTACTAACTAAAATTCTGTTCAGTCAAAACACAACAATATATTCAATAACGTAAAGTTGCTACATGTTTCAGTCACAAGTAGCAATCACCAGGCAGACATTTCAGTACATGGACATGACATCATCAGTGGCACACACTGAACATGTCATGTCCATATAGCAGATGTCTGCCTGATGATTGTTACTTGTAACCACAACATATAGCAACTTTACGTTATTGAATATATTGTTGTGTTTTGACTGAACAATATTTAAGTCTCAACAGTTAGCATACATGTGATCAGTCAAAAAGCCTGTGGCAGGAGCATTAACACAACCCCCTTATTGGATGACCATGAATCACAGATGTAAGGTCTCTTATGATTGGTCATCATATACAATGCTGACAGAAGAATGGGCCCATATTATATACAGCTCCACATTATGTCAACTTCTCAACTCTCGTTACCTCATCCCTCTTAGGACCTAACATCTGACTCAGCACACTGTTCTCGAACACCATAGCCTATGTTCCTCCCTCAAACTGACAGATGCAGTTTCATACCCCTACAAAACAACAAGCAGAATTATGGTTTTGTATATTTTAATCTTTATATTTTTGGGCAGCAAACTGGAAGACAAAACATTCTGCAATGAAGGACAGCAAGAATTCCCTGACTTCAATCTGCTCTTAATTTCTTCATGAATGTAATTTAAATTTGTTAGGCTGAAGAAAAACGATTATGGAGAATGGATTATTGACACATACCACAGCAACTTGCAGGACCTAGGAATGTCCATGGAGGAGCTGGTTGTCCCTGTACATCAGACAGGTGCTGCTGCAACAACCTGCGAGCCTCATCATCTGTTGTTAAGGACAGTGGCGTGTAACCACTGTATGTTGCTAATAGAGGATCAGCTCCATAAGATAATAACAGGCGGATCAGTTCTGTAAAGCCATTTTCAGCAGCCTCATGCAAGGGCCTGCGGGTGCAGATGAGACCAAATGAGTACATTTAACACCAAGATACTGCATGACACATTACATTGCATTACTGACAATTACCATGAGTCAAAACTAGTGTACAATTAGCAGGTAAAGTTTGGCAAAATGGTGCTCAATATCCCATGAAATATAATGTCATTTTGGCACTATGTGACTGTCTTGAAAATGAAAACCTATTTTGGATACTACAACAAAGTCAAAAGCTTGTGGTCAATGTATTCACACTTGTTTCTAATCTACAACTTGGGCTCTCAATATGTATAATGGCAACATAATTAATACACAAAAGCTTTAATTTGAAACCCTGGAAAGAACATAAGATGTATTTTATTGGTGCAAACTAGAAATGATCTCTCATGATTTTAAAACATACTAAGCAACAAGTATGAATACAGTATATTACAAACAACTGACAATTCCAATGGGTACTGTCCATTTTGTTTGTCACCATTTTAAATTTAGGTACATTTCAAACCTTTACAGAGACCATTATAAATGCATTATGATTAGCAACAATGCTTCACTACAAAATTCCCCTAAGTAAATGTGTAAATTGTTTTTACTCTTTCATCTAAATAATACCAATCTGAATCTTGTGACTCCTCTGGAATGAGACACAACAAACTGCTACTGTTTCACGTATCTACAACACAACAGTTTTTTTCTAAAATTACCTGATTCCACCAAGGGCACTATCACTAACATTAGCCCCATACATAAGCAGGAGCCTGGCGATTTCCAAATGACCTCGAGAGCATGCTTCATGCAGGGGTGTATAGCCTGCATTATCACGTGGTGATGGTGGGTTGTCCAATTTTTCCAGGCAGTACGCAGCCACATCCTGTAGATTTTCACACAATTAAAAATTCCACAAAATAAAAACCATCAAATCCCACCATCCAGCACTGCATAACCTCAATGCAAGAGTCAAGAATAATTTTTTGAATGCCTCAGATTAAAAAAAAGCCTTTATACATGAACACTCACAACAGTTCACATCATTCTGCCATGCTACAGGTTTGAGCTTTAATATACTGAACAATTTTCATCTAGGTAAGACCTGCACTCACGGCCATCAACTAGACAAAGTCTTCCAAGTCCAATCTTCACGACAGTCATGCAATCTACTGCACTTATCCAAATATAAGAGAACCCTGCAAATTAGATGACTCCTCTTCACAACCTTCAATTGTCAGAAAAATACCTATACAGAATATGTCTTTGTGCACATGATAAGGCAATGCCCCATTTTTCAGATGATGAATGAAGAAACAGTTCTCATCTTGTATTCTGGTAAGTACTGAATGAAAACCACCATGTTAATCCTGACCTTTACTGAAACCATATGCATGCACTCACTGTCTATTTGTGGCAAGATATTTGAAACAGGCCAAATGATGTTACACAAGTTTGAATGTACAGAAAAGCAATAGCAATAGAAGGTACAATGAGATACTTCACACATGAATTGTACTACATTAAACTATAGCAAATCCTACAGAAGCAGTGACTGACTCATCACAACAGTTAGCAATTAGCAAACATGAATTCTGTTGCAAACTTACACAGTACTCTACTAGAATACAACAAGATAGCTTACTAACTTCTCCAACATATAATAAGATGATTTTCTTGTCTAGTAAAATAAATGAAAATAAATATAAGTAACAAATAAAACAATACATATCACATCATGCGGAATTTAAAATCATCAATGAATCACGCCTGCATAAATTTTCAAGTTTATATTCATTACTGTTTAGGTTATAGGAGCCATACGAAATCGGGAACTTACAAACAAATAACATATCCTTATTTTACTATGGATCTATCACAAACTAATTATTTCTTTCTCTACAAGCCACACATACCGTATAACCAAGTCTAGCCGCTCGGTGCAGCAGTGTCTCTCCTAATCCTTTGTTGATCACCCAGCCACGGATTTCCGTTTGTATATCTTGAACTGACTCAGAGCTTGGCCTTGGGAACATACCCTAAGCACAAAGAAAATGCAGTGTGAAAACAGCAAATAAATGCTTGTATAACAAGTTTCAGTTTTGTCCAATGACTGAACTGTAAACTCTCCACACATCCAGTCCTGTAGACAGAAACATCTGAAAAAAACTTTCTAACTGTTACAAGTCTAGCCTGAAATCTTTAAAGTGACAGAGATTTTAGCATTTTCCTTGTGTTATGTGCCACAGCTAGTAGATAATTTTCAAATATGGAACTTGCTTCAGCAATTGAAGCAACTCATAAAAGAGATCTTCATGAACTGCTAATTATTACAAAATATCTTTAAAAAAATGCAGTTGCAAAAACTTGAAGGCCTGTACAGAAGTCCCACAACTGTGTTAATTTAAAAATCAGTATCCTTTTTAGGATTCTAACTGCTGGAATGATGATGTCACAGATTAATCTGACATATAGCCTTCAGACTGAAGAGAAACACAAAACCTCAGTCATAATACCCAAGACCTGCATTATTCTGGTGTACTTCTTTATTTACTTAATAATTCTGTATCAACTGCAAAAAAAGGCTATGCAGCAGAGGACAACAGGAATATTACAGCCAATGAATTGGAAATAATGTTGTAGGAAGCAGATACAGAATGGTCCTTTCCTGCCATTTTCATTGAGGAGCTAAGGCACACCATAAAAGTGTTAGACATGAGTGGAGCCTCCAAACCAAGAGTGACACTTGTCCCTACCAAATGGGAGAAAAAATTATTAACTGCAACATTCATTTGAACCATACTGACCAAGCAACAGATTTTAAGCCTAACCATTTCAAAAACAGTTTTACATAAATGTACATGCATACTGGGAATGGAGGAGATTGCATAACGAGGAGCTAAATGATTGTACTCCTCACCCAATACTGTGCGGGTGATAAAATCAAGAAGAATGAGATAGACTGGGCATGTGGCACATATGGGTGAGGAGAGGGAGTGTATAGGGTCTTGCTGGGGAAACCGGAGGGAACGAACCACTGGGGAGACCTAGGTGTAGATGGGCGGATAATATTAGGATGGATCTTCAGGTGGTGGGATGTAGGTATATGGACTGGATTGGGCTGGCCCAGCATAGAGACAGATGGCAGAAGCTTGTGAGTGCGGTAATGAACCTTTGGGCTCCATGAAATGTGGGGAATTTCTTGACTAGCTGCAAACCAGTTAGCTTCTCAAGAAGGACACTGCACCATGGAGTAAGTAAGTAAGTAAGTACACGCATACTACTGATAACAGTACAAAGGCTCTCTGTTATAGAGATTCCATTTAAAATAGTAAAAATATCCCCATTGGGAAAACCTGTTGTTATCGAATTTAAAATGTACTGCCTAATAAGATTTCCTGATTTATATACAAATTGTTTAAGTTCCATGTCACTTTTTTAATGTGAATGTACTCAATAAACCACATCATACTGATGTTACTGAACACCACATCATAAGCGAGCATTTCTAAAATTACTGAAAGAAAGTAACTCCACTTCTTGTGTCATATTTCTCCAGGATGTCCTTTGAAAACCACTTTGTGTTTTTTGTCATTCCAATTCATTTTAGTCTATGCCAAGCACTGCCAGAATCAAGAAGCATTCTTCTTCCAAACTATAATTGTGCTAATAATATTGTGTGAATATTACAGTAGTGCTGCTAAGTGACATGAAGTTTTACAACACGGTATGGTGAGGTACTCAGTGCACGGATGTGAAGCCTACACTGAATGTAGCAGTATCATTCAGCGAATAAGCAGAAGCTGTGAACAGTCTCTTAATAAGAGATGTGTTAGAAGTCACAGACAATAATGCAGTAGAAACAATGGAAGTAATCTGTGAATCTATTCAAACATTGTTTGGAGATGTACAGACATTTCCTCACCAGCATCTCTGATGTTCCAGAGCTGAAGTGGATAAATATATTTGCCATCTGTTCAGAAAAATTCTGCAACAAACCACCCTAAACCATTTTCTAAGGCACAACAGACAATGATCACAGCATGTGCCCTATATCATGTACAAACTGTAGTAAGTTCATTTCAACAATTTTCTTTTTGACTAGTTTTATGTGTTGTGTAATTTGTTAAGTTACATGGGTGAACCTACAGCAAAACCGTTTTGGAAAGAATTATGATGACATTATAAACTGGTCAAGCTTCTATGAAAACAAAGATAAGAATAATAAAAAGTCATTCAAAATTCAATGCAGTTATTAATAATACAAGCCTGAAATAAAACATATTTCAATGAATTCCAACTTGTAAAGCATTCGATACAAGTAGTCAGTGTAGATGGAATGGACCCAGTGTTTTCTAGTTAATCCCTTTAAGATGTTACTCTGCTTAAGTATGTTCATGGTACGTTCCTCGGAAGACTTTGCAATAGGGAAGTGTTTTATTCATTTCTCATTAAACTAAAGTTAGAAGTGAGTTAAAGTTGCTTACAGCATCTCAGGTACCCTAACACTAAATTATGACAGTTTCACAGTCTATAAAAAGAACAAGCATATGTAATATTTCATGCAGTGGATCTCTTTAAAGCCAGAATCAGGGTTTCACACCTCTGTTGGCATGTCTGTACTCCATACTTACCAAGGCTACTCTATTGTCCACTGCATATCTGTACATATTAAACAATCCGAGAACTGCTAAGTGGATTTACATTAAATTTCATATTGGACAATTTCATGAAAAACCTACCAAGCCACTTAAACAGTTATATTACGTAACACATGTATTAAAAAAGCCTATCAATACTGAATTTTCTTTCAATGTGCACAACAACGGACACCAGATTCATAAAACACACTGTTTATTAATTACAGTTTTGACTTCTAGGCAATCAGAATATACTTAATAACTGTGTAATAGCTTACTGTAAGAGAAGACTTCTTGCTAGTGTTAATTATTCAGCTTAAAGAAGATACGTACTCCCATTGATCATCTCAAAGTGAACAAATCTTATGTCAGCTGTAGAAAACCTATTCTCTGTCGCATAGCAGCTACTTATTCTGGCCTTATAAGAAATTTGACAAGCATGGATGTTACATTGTCATTCATCACAGCTTCTGCCAAACAAACCTGTATAAAACCTTCATTACAGTACATTGTATGTCACTAACACCCAGATGCATGTATTTGTCTTTATGGTCCTTGGGTATATGAGGTACAATATTAGCATAGTTTATTATCCAGACCAACAAATGCACATCATATATATTAATAATATTATATTATAATATAATAAATAAAATATATAAAATATTATGAATATATATGAGTGCCTTTGTTGGTCTGGATAATAAACTGTACAAGATGCGTGGTACATATATTAAAATATTTGCATAACCTTTATGACAACC
>Ga0123357_10007958_pt1 | contig 13185 bp, 9 predicted proteins | sample TergutEmb28metaG_FD_89873 | JGI IMG/M metagenome (GOLD analysis project Ga0123357, IMG submission 89873) | Embiratermes neotenicus P4 segment gut microbial communities from Petit-Saut dam, French Guiana - Emb289 P4 | ecosystem: Host-associated > Arthropoda: Insects > Digestive system > Gut ...
GGAGATAGGGAGGGGGATTGCTGTGGAATCTGAAATATGAATGAGTAGGTGGTGGTGGTTGGGGCTGAGACTTCATAAAGTGCCCTACATATTTGTATGTCAGTAGTTGTCTGTGAAGACATACATCACTGAAGTTCACAGTAAGAGACTGTTGTTGGCTGGATTGTCTTTTCAAAATAAGTACACTTTGTATTTCTGTTCTGCCACCATATTTTGGAAAAATGTTCCACACTGGAGATAATTTTTAACATTTGTATTTAAGGTACTCAGTTTTTGGACAATAATTCAAGGAAAGATGGACAATAATTCAAGGAAAGAACTTTGTTTTATAGTTTGTCCAAATATTTTATGAATACCTCACCACACCAAGTACTGATTTCAAGACTTTTCCTTACATATTCTTGAAAAAAGACTATAGAAACTTCCTATCTTAGAAGAAATGTATTGTTTTGCTGAGGTGCTTATTGCAGGCATGATAAAAAGTTGTGTTGAACAGTCCACAATACAAACTTACTACTTATGCACAGAGAGGCTAGTGAATGTAGTATAGAATAGGTCATATACTGCCAAAGGTAACTGGTGTAACAATGAGCATCACTTTTCTCTTTTTTTGTGAATTGTAGGTAAGGTGATTGGAGACACAATACTCTATTTTGGCTGCCGTAAGAAGGCTGAAGACTTCATTTATGAAGAAGAGCTCAATGAATATGCCGAAAAGGGTGTCCTTACAGTAAGTTGTTTAATGAAAAATTTGAACCAGATATTTACAAAGTGTCACAGCACAGGAAGTTCTTGCATTCTGTTTCTACTGTTAAAGATTTAACATTTTCAGGTACCTGATGTGTGAAAAAGGAAATGTTATTTTTAATGCTTGGGGCATCAATACAGGCAAGTCATGACCAAGAATTGTTGAACAGGGAATTGTTGCCAATATATGTTTTATTAGCAATGCAACTAGGTGCATGTCGCTTGGCATTTTTCGTAGTCTATTGAATTTGTGTGTTTATATTCCTGTACATGTTTATTGGTGGCACAGTTGGTTGAGGAACTGTGCTACAAGCTGGAAGGACACAGGTTCGATACCTGGTGGGAGTCTTTGGAATTTTTCATTGACTTTATCATTCCTGCTGCACTATGGATTTGGGATCGACTCAGTCTCTAACAGAAATGAATACCAGGAATATTTCCTGGAGGGTAAAGGCGGCCAGTGCATCTGGGAGCCTCATCCTCCTGGAATCCTAGGGGCCTGGCCAGGCCTGTATAAGGATAGCTTTACGTTTTTTACATGTTTATTTTAAATTTGATAAATGTAGCAAAATGCATGCTATCTCCAGTTTCTCTTCTCTAATCTTTCAGATGCTATTACGTAATCCCTAATTTTTTTTCTTTTTTTCAGCAATTTTATTTCATAATAAATACACTGTTACTGTTAGCACAATCTTTCCTATAAACAATTTATCATCCATCAGGATATGCTCTGTTGTATTTTATAGTCCTCTAGTAATTATTTTTTATAGGCATTATCAAAAAGAGCAATAGCATTATTTTAGCCATTTTATAATCTTGTAATGTTACTTGTCTCCAGCAATGATTAAGAGTACCCAGTTTCCCCTGTTGTGTGTTATTAGAAGCACATTTAAACAAGCTTTCTCCTTTTCCTTTCTTTGTTATATATATATATATATCTGTTTTTTTAATTTAATCATTTAAATTTGATGTTTTATTGTCTGAAGGCAATAAGCACTTTTGCTTGTTTTGGTCTTCTGGGTTTGCCCAATCATTAGTTTGTTGTCCCCAACTTTCAGTAACAGTTCCATATGCAAAGTGCTATCCTCAATGCCAATCCTGTTTTCTATTTTTCCCAGCTGTGGCTATTAACTTCCCTTGCATCAACTTTAATTATGTGCTGCATATTTAGTACCTTGGTAACTGTGTGCTTTCATACTATCATTGCTATTCAAGTCTCTTTTCCCTTTCTCATCACTCCATCACAATTTGTTGAATTAAGGCTCACCAGCAAAGTAATTTCTGTGAGCTGTAACTCTGAATTACTGAAATACGTGTAATTTTCGTAGTGTGTGTTGAAGTCATTAAATGTAAATGAGAAAAATTTAATTTTTCTAGATGCATGTGGCATTCTCAAGAGATCAATCCCATAAAGTGTATGTGACCCACTTACTGGAGAAGAACATGGATGAAATATGGAAAGTAGTAGGGGAAAACAATGGACATCTCTATGTATGTGGGTAAGTGAAATGAAACATTGCGGGACATTAATTGAAGCATTAATAAACTGTTCACATTGTTCATGTGGTCATAATCTGGTCTTTTATGTAAGTGGATTATGAAACATGCCATGTCTGTTGAAGGAACCAAAATAATATACATAGTATTTCATGCTAGGTAGTCTTCACTTTACCATTAAAATTTGTTATATCCTTATGGACTTAATGTAAGTACTCAGTGTACACTTCAATACATTATGCATGGCTGCCTAGACCAGTTTACTACATTTTACTGCATTAACAAGGTTTAGTAGAAGTATGTTTCTTTTACTTTAGCTATGTGTGTCCCTGCATAATGCTTATTTAATATTTCATTTAACCTGTGTCTGTCTGTATGGCTGTCCATATGTATATAATAACCACTTAAGAACTACTAAATAGATTTACATTCAACCTGACATTGGAGAATTTTATGAAAAGCTGTCAAGCCATTTTAGTGCTCATATAAATCAGACAACTTTAATGACAATTTAAGTGATGATCTGCATGTGTGTCTCTGTACACAATCATTTGCATCCATGCTCTGCAGGCATGTACAGTTCTTGTTATTCTTGAAAATAGCAATGTTGTTAGAATGTTAGGAACCTCACTGTCCAAACTACCAGACTTGTAGAAGAATCAACACATCTTAACTATTGCACTACACATACATTTCCATAGCATTTATTCATTCATATCCAAAACATCTTACTTGGAAGAAAGTGGTAGGTAATGTTGCATACCCTTGGTTAAACTGACAGTATATTAACATTATTACAAACAGATGTTTATACATAATTAATCTATGCAATTTAGGCCAAGATTTTACAATTACATTCAGAAAATAAATCTGAAAGTTCATTAAACTTTAACAGATTCTGACAGTGGTAAACACACACAATGCTTCAGGCACTGGAAGTGCCTCCATCTTGAGATGTAATGGGGAAATGTGGAATCTACTCTGGTGGACCTTGAGATAATCTGTATAGTTCATTTATTGTATGTTTTGCATCTTGTATATACCAGGTATGGCAACTGATGTGCTACAGTCTTGCAATTCCTTGTATTAGTAAATGGGGCACATTTACTGATTGACATGAAAATTACAGGGACTCCCAGATATGAATACAAGAACTGATTTATGTTGTAAGACAAGAGGTAAATTTTACCATTCTGATTCCAGCAGCTTAGAAGATCTTTACTTTGCAGAATGTTACCAAGTGTTTGCCATCACAAGATGAAATATGCAGTAAAATATCCCACGCACAAAACTGTGACCCGTGTAAGATTTTTCCACGTGTGCAGCATAGAAACATAAACTGCATACCTGTGGTTCCAGACCATATTTTAATGTTTCCATTATTAACAATTCTAAATTTAGCGTGGCACATGGGAATTTACCTTCTCATGGCAGTGGGTATGAAGAATACTGTCTTATCATCTACTCTTAGGATGGAGGCTGGAAGTTTTTCCAAAATGATGGAACACTTCTGTCATACTAAAAAAGGCCTGTGTACACTGGGGCCATGTAGGCCTCAAGACCATTACATATTCATGTTCATATTCTATCATATTACATGGCATCATATCGTAAGGATGGAATTCTTCTAATTGTCCCATGTTTGTTCAATTGCTTCTATTCACAATGAAACTCAGAGACTGCTGCATAAATCACTATTGAACACTGCAATCTTGTACACTATGGTTACTGAATGTTGCATATTTTTATATGGTACAAGGCCACTTATAATTTATTTTTTACTTTTGTGTCTAGTGATGCAAGAAACATGGCACGAGATGTACATAACATTGTGCTTAAAGTGGTCCAGGAAAAGGGAGGTATGACAGAAAGCCAAGCACTTGCATATGTTAAGAAGATGGAGGCACAAAAGCGATATTCAGCTGATGTATGGAGCTGAACACTGTAATGTGTAGTGTATAGTAAGAAATCATTGAAGCCACCAAGAAAAGAGGAAACAGGGATGCTACTTACAAAAAAAGAAGCAGAAATTAAACTGCAGCTCCTAAATTTTAACAGCATTATTATTATTCTCTGCAATGCATTTTCTCCTCCTTCATGATATATTTGGTACACAGTGAACTTCACAGTGATACGTTTTACACTTCTGATTCAAGAGTGTTGTAAGTAGCACATACATATAAGGTAATCAAAGACAGTTCTGAGATGTAATACTGGACTGTTGCACAGCAGCACATCTGTGAGTGAGGAGTACTGGAAGATTAATGAATATGACTGGATCATAAGATACAGGTCGTCTATTGTGAGCCTATCCAGTCCAATAATTACTCAAGAGTGTGACTTCATCATTTAAACTTCTCCCCTATTTCAGCTGGAGAATAAATTCAGCATAATTTTAGTAAAGACAAACTGGGAGTATTTTTTCTGAAGATTAGTTAGGGCAGTGCCAATACAGATAGTGGTTTCTTTGTTACTACTGACTAACACTGGGTGATGTATGTACATCACAGGTTCAGTATGACCAAACATGTAATGAAATTAAAATTTTTTAGCTCATGGCAGGAGACCTACCCTCTGCACTGATTTTAACTTTTATCCTGCCAGGGTGGGTATTTAAATTTTTGTGCATGATTTATGAAAAACATGAGTATTATTTGAAAAGAAAAACAGCATTATGAAACAAATGGCTTTTTATTTTGGAAAATAAAACAAATTATGCAACATGTCATAAAAATACAGTAAATTTATTTGCTGCCTAAAGGTATAAAATAAATTTCTAAGGGTGTTTCCATATGTGTATTCACATATGCATGTCTTTGAAATCTTAATTTTGGTTGGGTAAAAATTAAATGTTTTACCCATTCAATGCTGAGTGCATACAGATGTATGCATTAATTAATGAATATTTCTCTACAAAATTCTACTGCAGTTCCATACTTGGTTAGGGAAGTTCATGTTCTTGCAGAAATGTTCTGAAATCTGTTCTCTCTAGTTCAGCTTTTAATAAAGGTACTGTAGTTTTCAATTACCAATACTTCAACACTATGATAAAAATATGTGCCATGTTTTAAGGCAGGAGTTAATAATGGACCAGCATGAAGTATAAAGAAATTAAGACCCAAAACCTGTAGCTTGTGTCTCCCATACCAAAATTACTCAAATTCATTAAGTGACAATTACATTTTGGTTGGTAGCATTTTGATGTTACAGATGGGGCCTTAGATAAGAAAATGTTGAGATGTACTATCTCATGTAGGGCTTGCAGAGTGTTTTCTACTAGCAGAACATACAGGATCTTTCTTTTATTTCTGCACAAAGCATAGCATGTTTATCGCACAGAAAACCTGTACTGTCCAGGACATACTGTGACAGCTGTGGTGCTCCAAACTGCAATAAAAGAAACACACTGTATAATATTATGTATTTTTATATATTCTTATTATAACTTACCCTCAGTGGCTTCAGACACATTTCTGCACTTAGTAATAGTATGTAGAGTATGAAAATTCTAAAATGGAAGTGGCCTTCATTAGTTGTTAAATAGTCATAAGAACTGAGGGATAACCTGAAAAAAAGGATAGTGATTTTAATATGTACAAAGACAGTGGCATACTGTTTGTACTGAAAATGAAAGCCATAATTTGTATGTACAGTATATTCTGCATTTCATTATTAACATCCTTTTATTATTTCAGTTCCATTTTAAATGTGAAGTTTATTTAGATTTTTAACTATGGCAATATATATATATATATGTTCATATCATATACTGTTGTACAGGGCATCTTCTGGTCATTTTAGTAGAGGCTATGTAATGCCTCAAGTGATATGTGGAAGTCAAAACTAAAGTTGACAAACTAACTTTTTTTATATATATCATATGAACTTTATAATATTAGGTTTGATTTTTTGAACTTTTCAGGACTGATATCATCCCTTATCACAATGCCTTATTTATACTGTATGTAGGGAAGGAAAGAAGAAGAAGAAGAGGGTACTTTTATTGAACTGTTGGTCATAGTAAATATTCATCATTCAAATGTATTGCCAGTTTGTCACTATCTGTTATTTGGTTAATCATCCTTTTATTAGTATCATTTGAATAAATTTCTACCTTAAAGGACTGAATAACTCTGAATACATTATTTATTGCCCTGCCACCTATTCATCTTCCTCATCACCCATTTTGTATCTTCTCTTGAGTTAATTTCCAGTTTATCCATAATTCTACCTTATTCTTAATGTTCCATTTGGCTGCCTCAACTTAACATTTTATCGCTGCTACCCGTTGTTAGTAAATACTACTCAGTGCTCTTGTGTGGTATTCACTTAGATTACTCTTTTGTCAAAGACAGCTAGTTCTCCAACTGAGATATGAATAGGATACATCAGTACTGGTAAGGATATAATGCATTTCACTATATCATGCAGGTGTTTTCTGTGTGTGTGTGTGTGCACTTGTGTATATGAGGTAGTGAGAGTGTTGTTATTGTTATTTCTTATTGTTGTTATTATTATAATTATTGTTTCATATACGTAATATTGCCACCCAGTACTGTACCTTGAAAATTAGCTGTCTTCACTCAGCATTTTATGATTTTTCTCAGTCTCTCCAGACAAATCTGGGATATCTCACACAAGTCATAACCACTTCCACACACTTTTCTATTCATGCTCACAAATCATCCTGTCATATGACAGTGAAATTTATGAATTGAAAAAGGTTATTAAATTAATGTGGGATCTTACATAAGGTGCTTAGCATTTACAAACTTACATGGAGGTTTCTGTAGCAACTGTATTTTAGACACTTGACACGTGCTATGGAAATGTTATTAATGAGACTAGATTCCTGGAAGAGTGGGGATGATGGAGTTTTAGTTCTTAGCAGACTGATGTATGAGGCAGAGGTTTCTAATAATAAATTAGAGTGGAGAAGTGTACTCAACTGCAGTATGTATGTGTATTTTTCATGTGTTAATTCTGGCTTGGCAGACCATATGGGCCTTTGTATTTATAAACTGCAGAAGAAATCCACTGCTGTACAGCTACTGTTTCAATACAGCTATCATACTGCCTAATCAAAAATTACATTTCCTTATAGTTCAATATTCGCCACACAGAAATGTTTCCAGTATTAATTTAAATTCGAAAAGAGACTATACTCTGTTATGCACATTTTTGTTGTATGGTAAGCCAATTAGGAATGAATGAAAGTTTGATTCAAGCTTCATATGAAGTGTTTTTACAGTGTTCACCTTGAAGTGGAATCTGCTCACAGAATTTACATTAATGACCTGTGTAATGTAACTTTCTGCATATTAAAGCACATGCCAGAAATTACTTCCAACTCTCAGCCGTGCATGTCATCTGGCAATCAACTTACTGCAAACTATCTTTATCGTTACACCATGCATTTCATAGAAATTACTGCAAACTGTTGGAAGTTTTTTTTTCCCAGCAATTGCCAACACCGTACACCTGATTTCTTTAAATTCATCCTCTGCGTGTGGATTGTTCTGCTATGAGTTGTCTTTCAGACTTCCCCTTTATATGGCAGTAACATGGCATAAGGTTGATTAAATTGTGCCTAATTATTTTCACAAAAATGTTGTCAGGCAACCACCAAATTACTGGACGTATGGGTGGCTGCACTGTCTTCCTGGAAGAGTGTATTTACCTGATCCCTTAAAATGTTCGAAAAATGGTGCACAAATTTGTGTAACATTCCTTCCTGATTTTAGTGTCCAATTCCTATTGTACTGAAGTATGCCATGCTTTAATGTCATTTAATACTTCTTCACGTATTAGTCTGGTACTATTTGCTGACCAGCATCTGTTAGTTTGAGTATTGATGTGGGTGCTGCTTGTAACCTCATCTGTAAAATGAGCTAGGAATGGACACACTTCACCATTACACACTGCTTATACAAATGTGATTCTAAATGTGCTTGAATATTATGAAATGTTTCTTCTCTAAAACAAAGACCTTGTTCTAAATTTGTTCACCCATTACTACATGGCTGATTTGGAAGGAAATGTAACACCAGGAAACTGCCCTATAAATTTGCTGCCAACACTTTTTAAGATTTTTTCTTCTGTATGTATTGTCTCTATCCTGGGCTAGCCCAGGATAGAGACAGATGGCAGATGCTTGTGATTGCGGTAATGAACCTTCGGGTGCCATGAAATGCGGGGAATTTCTCAACTAGCTGCAAACTAGTTAGCTTCTCAAGAAGTACTCTGCACCATGGAGTAAGTACGTATGTATTTCCCACAGTAAATGTCCTCTGAATTTCACTGAACTTAATTTTAAATGGAAAAGTAACAATTTATGAGATTCACACAGTTAAGAAACTGGACTGTTTGTGAGCCTTGTTGGTACAAGTGTGTGGGCAGAAGACACAATGTAACTGATTGCACTATGTTTGAACTATTGAGGATAAGTCACAGTGCCACAGAAGCCTGCCATTAGCTCAGGTTTCACTTTGAAAGGGAGAAACTACCCCAATGACTGTCAATGTACACCCCCCCAATATCAACTTTAATAAAATCCAATAAATACTTTCAGACATGAAATGCTGTTTTCCAGTGTTTGCAGTTTATTTTCCCTTACATTACATCCAGTGACAGCATTTTACAATGGCCTATAATAAACATTTTAGAAACCCCCACCCCAATCAAACTGTCTTCAGTTTGACTTCAGGGATTAATGATAATTTCCCACCAGTTTCTTTACATGTGTAAACCACTAATCGGTTACTTCACTGGTGTGTATGGGTAAAATCCCTTCACCTGCTCGGCATACCGTTTTTGTTTTGCAAATCGCGGTAGGAAATTCCCATTGAAATTCTAAACCAAGCGGTGCAGTCCTCAGATAAGAGATGCACAGTGAAGAGGTCAGCTGTAATGGTGATGACATAACCTTGTATGTACAACAAACAAAGTTGTCTCAGTGAACACCATGAAGACATGCAGGGGTGCAGGTATCAGCAGCACAGCATATACATTCATCTTGCTCAGTCTAGGGCCAAGTAGTGGACTTTTGGCTACAGTAAATAAACTTCAGGTTGCATGAAGTTGGGAGTAAGTACCATATACTATTTATTTCATGCAGTTTACAAGGTGCATGTGGTTACAACATACGTACAACCACATCACTGTTCAACACACAACTACCAATGCAGGCCCTGTTCTCTGATCTTTTTGTGAAAAATAATGACAATGTAACCTGGCTCTTTCAGCTTGATTTATTCATCATACAGCCAAAGTTTTTAACAATTACAGAACATTTATTAGATGCGAGATGAAGAAACTGGTACAGAAATACACTGCCACACATGGAAACAGTTTCATCCTGATGTAGGAACAGGTTCATAAGATGCAGGTGTATCACACTGTCATACAACATTAAGATTTGCCAGATATTCTGCTAATGTAGATGAGTGAGAAGCTGTGGACTTAGAAATATAGCAGATTTTATTATTGTAAGATTCTGTAAAACCAGAAACTATCACTATCCTAAGAATGGTCACTGAAACCAAAAACAAAAACATTCAAGGCAAACATTACAAAATGCAGTAACAGCTCTAATAAATAACAAGTCCTGTTAAAACTAAACAGAATTATAGTGAATGTCACTGATTCTTGGCAATTTGATGACACTGTTTCAAATACAGTTGATATCAAATGAGATGTCAAGGTAACAAATGGAGATAAGGGTACCTGAATACAAAAATTTAGTCACATAACTGAAGAGAAAAGGCATGGGAAACGTAAGCACAAAAATGAGGATGATATCAAAGCATGCCTGTAAGTAACAAGACATGATGGCTACTTGGGGTAATGTATTCAGACATACAAGAAGGAAGCTGTTTGATCTACTACATTTTCTGGAACATACAACACAGTTTTTTGTGGAAAATACCATATAAAATTCTCCTGCATTCATTAGAGGGATAATAGTGGTTAGGACAACTCGTTTATGGAGTAACTGAAATAAGATCCGTATCATTACTAGTTATAAGTACCCATTCCTTGCCCAGTATATGGTTGCTGTCAATGTAAATAAATTAATATATTGTAAATAAAACTTGTAAGAAGGAATAGCAATTCAATTAATTAATTAATTAATTAAAGTGACTTGTGTAATTAAAAAAAATGAGACTGAGGATTCAGATTGCATCTGAAAACTTAACACAATACTTGCATACTGCTTTAAAAACCAAAGAAACCTCATAATACTCTTAATTTCTTTATGTTCTTTATAACGTCTCGGGTACAAAACAGAACACAGAACAGTTATATTTCTATATAAATTACCAGACAACCCTGGCCCAGTTCATTAAAATAAATTACCTGAGAAGGCTTCATACTGCTGCCATATACATATGTTATATTGAAGGTGCTGTTCATGGTGGGGTGCCACACCAGTATGATTTCTGTCGCAACTGGTCTGATTGACTTCCGTTTCTGTTACAGTATTTCCTGTACATCTGTGCCTAGTGACATGTATGTACACTCATTATTCCACATCTAAACCTTTAAATCCCATACCCACATACTGTGATTTTCTAACGTGCAGGCTGGATGACATACCAATGTGTTAATACATGTTGGGTATCTTCGGCAACACTGCTACAGTATGAAATATTTTGCATGCATATTATGAGGTGTGTCCGGAAAGTAAAGATACAAAGGTCCTAAACATGTACAACATTTTTAATTTACAAAAGTGACATTGTAAATGAATTGCCTGTACATAACTTTATTTTTCAACACTGTCCAAACATTTATTAAATCTTGGAACCAGCTTCTGTATCTCCGAGTCACAGAAGTCTGCCGCCTGCCCTTTGAACCATGTCATGACTTCTTCTTGCACCTCATCATCGTCATTGAACTTTTCCCAGCAAGATGTTTGTTTAAGTGAAGAAACAAGTGGAAATCGCTGGGCACGAGGTCCAACTGTACAGTGGATGGTCCAATATATCCCACTTGAATTTTCCTAGAAGCACAGTGGTGACAAGCGTGGAATGGGGCCACGCGTTGTCACGGAACAGGCACACGCCGCGTGACAACATTCCCCTCCTTTTGTTTTGATTGACTTGTCGAAGCTGTGTCAAGGTGTCACAATATGCAGCTGCATTAATTGCTGTGCCAGGAGAATGCCTTTTCTGTCCCAGAAAATGGACACCATGATTATTTCATTGAAACTGAAGTTTTGAATTTTTTGGTTCTGGGGGAATGTGTATGGTGCCATTGCAGTGACTGTTGCTTGTATTCAGGAGTGTGGTGAAAAACTCATGTTTCATCTCCAGTCACAATGGAGTCCAGAAACTCATCTCCTTCTTGTGCTAGTGCACGAGAAACTTCAGCACGCAACTCATCTGTTTGCTTTGTGATCATCCATAAACATTTTGGGCACGCAGAGTGCACACAATTTTCTGTACCCTAAGTTTTCTTTCACAGCTTCATGAATTGTGGTCTTAAGACACTTCGGGAATGATGCGATGCAACTCTCTTATTGTCACGCATCTATTTGTGTGAATTTTTTCTTCATTTTCCTGAAGGAGGTCGTAAGAGATCAAAGATGGCCTACTACTCCTTTGTTCATCGTGAACATCAGTCCTTCCTTCGGAGAATTCACGGCACCACTTTGTCACATTTTGCCGATTCATAACGTTACCACAAACAGCAACAATTTGTTTGTGAATTTCCACTGGACGTTCACCTTTTGCGTTGAGAAATCGTATGATGGAACGCACCTCGCATTTGGTGGAACTTTGGATTGGCGCTGCCATTTCAAACACATCTCACTCAAACACAGCCGGTCCTACCACTGTCAAACAAGCACAGCTCACAGGCAAAGGATGAAGGTCGACGGCACTGTTGCCATAATAAGCATTAAAAATTTCCCTATCAGCCTGCACGTGATGTATCTTTACTTTCCAGACACGCCTCATATTTTCAATTTTTTAATAATTAAAAAACCATGTAAATGCGAAATATATAATGTTGCATCAGTGCAGCTGAATATATACATGTTCATGTATTAAATACCCACTGGCACCTGGCCTATAGGCTACAAAATCAGTAAACAGGTATGGCATTTGAAGGTTGAAATGTTGAAAAAGCAATGTTCATACTATATGTCACTAGGAACATAACTAGCAGTTTCTGACCCTGGCTGAAAGGCACCTAAGTGTGTTCCTGAATCTGTCCTGAATGGAACTGTAACTACACCCACCTCCAAAGTACGAACTAAGGCAGCATTCACACCACCTGTTATTCTGGTTTAATAATTCCATACACTCATTCTATAATACTGCTGACTGGAAACACCAAAACAGGAAGTGGTAAGTGATCAACAGGGAAAAAGTAGACACATTGCAGTTTCAAAGGTACTAGAAAATGGCTGCAAGGAATAAGAGTAACACTTATTCAAATTCAAATATATTTAAATAGTACATTATGTAATATGTACAAAAGAAACAGCATTTATCCTTAGCATAGACCCAGGCATAAACCACTGATGATGGAGAGGAGAAAAAGCATATTAATAATTACAATACCCACAATTAACTTTGTATATTTTTGTTTAAATGTTGCACGACTTCAAGTACCACATTTTCCTTAGGCATAAATAAAATAACACCTCTATAACAGCACATACTTCTTTTGTTGGTGCTTAATAACAACAGCTCAGCACTGAAATACAATATACATATTAAAGTGTGAACACAAACTGATCGTAGGAACTTTAGTTCAGAAACAAATATTCAGTGTGCTCTGAAACATAGCATACCTTAAAGGGCAGACTACAAACCTCATCTTCACTATGTTATTTATTTATTTTTTTTTTTTTCACTTCAACCCTGCCTTGAAGATGGAACTGACAGAGGGTTCCGAAACGTCGGATTTTGAAAATAGGACGCCGGGGAA
>Ga0123357_10007959_pt1 | contig 13185 bp, 11 predicted proteins | sample TergutEmb28metaG_FD_89873 | JGI IMG/M metagenome (GOLD analysis project Ga0123357, IMG submission 89873) | Embiratermes neotenicus P4 segment gut microbial communities from Petit-Saut dam, French Guiana - Emb289 P4 | ecosystem: Host-associated > Arthropoda: Insects > Digestive system > Gut ...
TGCGAACTCCGGGTACCACTGCTTGTTCTCTTCGGCCGGGCCGGAGATGATCAGCGGCGTGCGGGCCTCGTCGATGAGAATCGAGTCGACCTCGTCGACGATCGCGTAGTGGTGGCCGCGCTGCACGCAATCGCCCAGCGCCAGCGCCATGTTGTCGCGCAGATAGTCGAAGCCGAACTCGTTGTTGGTGCCGTATGTGATGTCGGCGCGGTAGGCGCGACGGCGTTGCGCCGGGTTCATCTGCGCCAGGATGACGCCCACGTTCAGCCCCAAGAAGTGGTGGACACGCCCCATCTGCTCGGACTGGTAGCGGGCCAGGTAGTCGTTGACGGTGACGATGTGGACGCCCTTGCCTGCCAACGCGTTCAGGTAGGACGGCATAAGCGCGACGATAGTCTTGCCTTCGCCGGTCTTCATCTCGGCGATGTTGCACTCGTGCAGCGCCTGGCCGCCCATCATCTGGACGTCGAAGGGACGCTTGCCGAGTACCCGGTTGCAGGCCTCGCGCATGGTGGCGAACGCCTCGGGCAGCAGCGCGTCGAGCGATTCGCCGTTGTCGATACGGTTGCGGAAATCGGCGGTCTGGCCGCGCAGTTCCTCGTCGCTCATGGCGACGTAGTCCTCTTCGATGCTGTTTATCATCTGCGCCGTCTTGGCCAGACGCTTGATGATGCGCCCCTCACCAGCGTTAAGCACGCGATCCAATAAGCTCACGACGTCCGTCCTTCCCGCCGCCAGGTGACCAGCAGCCAACAAGCCATCTTACCGGCTTGGGACACGCCAGATGACACAAAAAGTCTGTGGCGATCCGTAGGATTGAAGCCATGCAATCCAGCGCGTCTGAGCTCCATTTCGAGGCGGAACTGATCGATTACCTACAACAGATCGGTTCGGCGAAGCAGTGGAAGTACGAGCCCGATATCAAGACCACCGATCAGCTTTGGGACAATTTTGCGGCCATCCTGTTCCGAATCAACCAAGACAAGCTGGACCACCCCCTTAGCCCAACCGAGCTCGCGCAGATCAAGCGCGAGATCTCGGCACTGGCCACGCCGTATCAGGCAGGCCAGTTTCTGTACGGGCTCAACGGTCGCAGTCAGGTTGAGATCGATACAGACGACGGGCGCCACGTGTTCCTCACCGTCTTCGACCAACGCCAAGTGGGCGCTGGCAACACCCACTATCAGATCGTCAACCAGATCGAGCGCCCTGCCAAGGTCACCGGCAAACGGAATCGGGTCTTTGACACCACGTTGTTGATCAACGGACTCCCGGTAATTCAGATCGAGGAAAAGCGCGATACCAACGACGTCGATCAGGCGCTTGAGCAGATGCGACAGTACATTGCCGAGCGGCAATACTCGGACATCTTTTCAACGGTGCAGATCCTCGTTGCGCTCTCCCCTATTGATGTGCGGTATATGGCGAATACGACGGCTGAGCTGTTCAATAAGGCGTTTGCGTTCAAGTGGCAAACCGAACGTAACGAGCGAGTCAGTGACTGGCGCCAGTTCGCCAGCTTGTTCCTGTCGATCCCCATGGCACACCAGATGTCGACCAGTTACATGATCTTGGACGGCACGAAGAACAAACAACAGCTCAAGGTGATGCGCCCTTATCAGGTGTACGCCACCCGCAAGGTCCTTGAAGCGGTGCATAAACATGATTTCTCGCTGTCCAACAAGGACGACGCGAAACTCGGTTACATCTGGCACACGACCGGTTCCGGCAAGACGATAACCAGCTTCAAGACGGCCTGGCTAGCCAGCCGAGAACCAAACGTTGACAAGGTGGTATTCCTGGTTGACCGAATAGCGCTGACCGGTCAAACTATGGACAATTATCAGGCCTACGACCCTGACTACAACCCCGATGACGGTGTCGAAGGCGGCATCGTGCAAGACACCAAACACACCCGGGATCTCGCCCGGCGACTGAAAAGCAATGACGGCGGCATCATCGTCACCTCCACACAAAAACTGGCGCGACTTGTGTTGAGCAAGAACTTCAAGGACCCCGGTAAGAACATCGTCTTCATTGTCGACGAAGCTCATCGCTCAACTGCGGGCGACACATTCGTCCAGATTCAAAAGGCTTTCTCGCACGCGGTCTGGGTGGGGTACACAGGCACGCCGATCTTTGACGACGATGACTCAGGTTCGCAGCGAACAGGCTTGAAAACGCATGACATCTTCGGTCCGCTGCTGCATCATTACACGATCAAGAACGCCATCGCCGATCACAACGTGCTCGGGTTTCGGGTCGACTTCATGAATACCCTGTCCAAAGACATCATGGAGCAGAACTTCCTGCCCAAGATATATCGGCTCAGCCACCCGAACTGGACTGACGAGATGATAGATGCGAAGATCGCCAGTCTGTCCGCTGACGAGATTGACGAGTTATCGGCCTCGTTGTATGACAACAATCGCAACCACGTCATTGCAGTGGTCGAAGAGATCTTCCGCAACTGGCAGAACCGTTCAGTCAATGGCATGTTCAATGCGCTGTTGACCACCCATGTGGGCGGCGGCCCGTCAACGCCGATGGCAATGATGTATTGGCGGGAGTTCCGCCGACAAAACGCGGTTCGTCGAGAAATCGGGCTACCAACATTGAAGGTGGCGGTGACGTTCAGTCAGTACACCTCGAACTCGGAATCGCAATTGGAAACGAACGCCGGGCTTTTCGAGGCGATCCAGGGGTACAACGCGGATTTCGGCGTGAGTTTTGGTATGGATAACACCGCCGGGTACACGGCCGATGTGGTCTCGCGACTTAACAAGACAGCGTTGGACGGCAACTATCTGGACTTGGTCATCGTCGTCGACCAATTGCTGACAGGGTTCGACGCGCCGGAACTCAACACGCTGTATGTCGACCGAACGTTGAAGTCTGCCGCACTGATCCAGGCATATTCGCGCACCAACCGGATCGCCAGCCGGGAAAAGGACTTCGGCAACATTGTCAGCTTCCGCCTGCCGACTCTCAACGAGCGCCTCATGAAAGAGGCGCTGAGCGTCTACGCCAACGACGACTCAGCCGCCGTCCAAGACGCCCTGATCCCGCCCGATGTGCTCGCGAAGCCGTTTGCTGAGCAGTTACGCGAGACCAGCGGCGTTGTCGCCCAAATCGCCTCACTAACTAATGATTTCGCTGACATTCCCAAATCCGAAACCGAGCAACACCGGTTGCTCGACCTGATCGGTCGTTACAACTCCGGCGTGAACAACCTCAAGCAGTATCCTCTGAAACAGAATGACGATGGCAGCGTCGAAGGCTTCGACTATGACGACCCGACAGCTTTGACGACCTCGCTTGGCATGACCACCGAGCAGGAACGCAAGTTGACCACTGTCTTCGCGACCGACCTGAAACGTACGTTGGCCAAGCAGCGGAAAGTTGATTTCGACGAGATCGATCTGAAGATGACCCATATCAAAGAAGTCGAGGTCAACTACGACTACCTGACCGAATTGATTGCTGACCTGATGAACGCTGCCGACAAGCGCAGCAGAGCCGAGCAAGCCGGCGATGAACAGGCGGCGGCCGAGGCGCAGATGGCCATCGATCACACCAGCGATCAGATCACCCTCGAAGCGGCAGCCTCTGACAATGTTCATTTCATTGACAAGGTTCAACGGGCTATAACAGCTATCATCCAACGCGTCTATAAGTTCAACGACGACGACTACCCAGTCACGTCCGAGCAAACGAAACATGTCATCGAAGCAGCCGCCCAGGTTTCCGTCGACAAAGAACTGCTCGAGTTCCGCATCAAGTGGGGCATCACCGACATCATGACAGCCAGCGAACTCAAACGGTGGCTTGGCGCTCACTCTAAAGGTGTCGACGATCTCGATTCCACAGGCTTGCTCACCAAACTTCGCAAGGACGGCATGGCTGTCTACCAGCAGATGTCAACCGACGACCGCGTCAAGGAACTTACCCCCATCAAATACCGAAACGAGTTGCGCGACGCTGTGCGTCAACTCGCCGACAACCTCGTCGGGAAGCTTTAGGAGCACCTAATGGCACAATCGCAATCGCAATCCATCGCCTCCAAATTGTGGGCGATGGCTAATGAGCTTCGCGGCAATATGGACGCGTCCGAGTACAAGAATTACATACTCGGGTTCATGTTCTATCGGTACCTGAGCGAGCATCAGGAGCATTATCTGATCGACCAGGGGCTTGTCACGCCAAATGGGGACGAGACCACCGCCCAGGCCTACGCGCGCACCGCCGCCAGCGGTCTGGACGATTATCTGGAAGATATTTCCTCGTCCCTGGGCTACGCCATCAACCCGAGCGATATGTGGTCGGTACTGGTTACGAAGGTGGAAGACGCCGATATCGCACCCGGCGATTTCCAAGACGTCTTCGACCACTTCAACGAGAACTCTGAACGCAATCCGTCGGCAGTCAACGATTTCCGCGGGGTGTTCGGTGACATCTCGCTCGGCGATTCGCGGTTGGGTAATTCGACCACCGCTCGCGCGAAATCACTTGCGGCCGTTGTCTCGCTGGTCAATGGCGTTCAGTTCACCGACGACACTGGCAAGGACATTCTCGGGGACGTGTACGAATACCTGATCGGGCAGTTCGCCGCGACTGCTGGCAAGAAGGGCGGCGAGTTCTACACTCCGCACGAGGTGTCAACAATCCTTGCAAAGATCGTCACGCTTGATGTGGTATCTGGCAGTAGCCAACAATTCAGCGTCTCCGACCCGACGATGGGCTCTGGGTCGCTACTGCTTACCGTCCGTCAAGAATTGCCTGACGGTGGCAGAAAGGGGGCACTGAAGTTCTTCGGCCAGGATCTCAACACGTCCACCTACAACTTGGCCCGCATGAACCTGATGATGCGCGGTGTGGACTACATCAACATGGAGTTGCGCAACGCCGACACCCTGGATTCCGACTGGCCCGACGGGCAGGATGAGTTCGGCATCGACCGTCCCCGCGTCGTGGACTTCGTCGTCATGAACCCGCCCTATTCGGCGAAGTGGACCAACGACGAGAAGAAGATGAAAGACCCCCGGTGGTCTGACTATGGACGCCTAGCGCCGACATCCAAGGCTGACTATGCGTTTCTGCTGCACGGTCTTTACCACCTCAACCAGACCGGGACGATGGGCATCGTCCTGCCACACGGCGTGCTTTTCAGGGGCGCGTCCGAGGGTGTTATTCGTGAGACTCTGATTCGCAAGAACTATCTCGACGCCGTCATCGGTTTACCCGCCAACTTGTTCTACGGCACATCCATACCCACGGTCATACTCATACTGAAAAAGAACAAGACCAGCAAGGACATCTTGTTCATCGACGCTTCGAGCGATTTCGTAAAAGGCAAGAACCAGAACACGCTGAGTGCCGAGAACATCGACAAGATCGTCAGCGCTTACCGCGAACGCAAAGATGTTGAGAAGTATGCCCATGTTGCCGGCCTTGACGAGATCGAAGCCAACGACTTCAACCTCAACATTCCCCGGTACGTAGACACTTTTGAGGAAGAACCCGACATAGACATCGCCCAGGTTTACGCCGATCTCGCGGCCACCGACGCCGAAATCGCCCGCCTACAAGCCGAGTTCGACGCCATGGTCGCCGAGCTAGTAGAGACGGGTGAATGACGATGGCCAAGATACTGCAACCCCGCCTCAGGTTCCGCGGCTTCACCGACGCTTGGTCAAAGCGAAAGTTGGGTGATGTCACACGTTTCATCAATGGCCGCGCTTACTCGCAGGATGAACTACTTCAGAAGGGTAAGTATCCGGTACTGCGGGTTGGCAACTTCAATACAAACGACTCCTGGTATTACTCCGATCTTGAACTGCCCGCGAAGCAATATGCCAACAGCGGAGATCTGCTCTATACGTGGGCAACGGCATTCGGCCCGCACGTTTGGCAAGGCGGGAAAGTTATCTACCACTATCACATCTGGAAGGTCGAAATAGGCCCAGACCTCACTCGGGACTTCGCGCTTCAAATCTTGGAGCGCAACAGCGAGGATGTTCTTCATGAAACCCATGGTTCTACGATGGTTCACATCACAAAAGCCGACATCGAATCAAAGGATGTTTCCCTGCCCGCGATATCAGAACAGTCTCGAATCGGCGAGTTCTTTCAAAAGCTGGACGCGCTGATCGCTGCAAACCAGCGTAAGTGCGACCTGCTGAAACAGCTCAAGCAGGCTTACCTCCAGAAACTCTTCCCAGCGCCCCGCGAGACGGTGCCGAAGCTGAGATTCCCTGGGTTCAGTGACGCTTGGAAACAGCGGAGGTTGGGGGATGTCGGCGATATGAACCCGCAAGCATCCCTGCCGGACGTCTTTGAGTACGTTGACCTAGAGTCCGTTGTCGGGACTTCGTTGGTGGGTCACAGGACTGAGTCGAGAGTGACGTCACCATCCAGAGCCCAACGTCTCGCACAAATCGGCGATGTGTTCTTCCAGCTGGTGCGACCGTACCAGAGGAACAACTTCCTGTTCGAGCTACCCTTTACTGACTACGTGTTTTCAACGGGCTACGCCCAGATAAGGCCACAATGTGATGGCAGATTTCTGTTCAACCAACTTCAACGCGACCCCTTCGTCGCGGAGGTTCTGAACCGCTGCACAGGCACGAGCTACCCAGCGATCTCCTCCAGCGACCTCGCAGAAATCGAAGTGCGGATGCCGAACAATCTGGGCGAGCAGGCCAAGATCGGTGTCATGCTCACCGCTCTTGATCACCTAATCACCCGTCATCAGCGTAGGTGCCATCAGATGGAAGAACTCAAGCGCGCCTACCTGCAGAGGATGTTCGTCTAACCGAGGTTTTCGAGGCAACAGATGACTTTGGTGGTGTCTTGGGCTTCAAGCTCGTCGATTATGTGCAGATAGGTCCGCTGGGTGGTGGTGATGTTGGCGTGACCAAGCCTGCGGGCCACGCTTGCAACAGACACACCTGCATAAAGCAGAATGCTTGCGTGGGTGTGGCGCAAACCGTGGACTGTGACAGTCGGTATTCCGGCGGCAGCGCACAATTGCCTAAGGCGGTTATTGACGGATTCGTTGAATACACGATGACCGAGTGGCACGAATAGGGCCTGATCGGCAGGCACGCCGTCGACAATTCTTGCGATGATGTTGCATGTGGGTTCGTCAACGGGAATCGTGCGCAGTGACGACTTATTTTTGGTTGGCGCAAACCCCGGCGCGGCAGACTTGTAATCCCACGTCTTCGTGACGCTCACGGTCAGTCTAGGAATAGACATATCGGTCGGTGTCAGGCCGAGCGCCTCAGCAAACCGCAGACCGGTCTTCAGCACGATGTAGATGAAATGATCCCAAGACGGGGTGCTACCACTCAAGTCCAACACGGTCAGTAATTGCTTGACCTCGCTCAAGCTCAGGAACTTCACGGTGCTTCGGCGGCGGGTGATCCCTTTGGCGACAGCCCGACGGGTGGGGTCGTACTCCAGTAGCCCGTCGTCTACCGCGTCTAGGATGGTCGCGCGCAACTGATGATGAAAGTCGAGGGTGGTCTGCCGCTCATGAGTCTTGGCGTACGTATTGAGGATGCCCTGGTAGGCCCGTCGATCCAAAGCGGTGACCGTCAGCGCGGGAGCGATCTGGGACAGTCGTTTGAGGGATGTTTCGTACTTACGAAGCGTCACAGGGCGCACGGCGTCGCGCTTGTAGACGTCGATCCAGTCGGAAAAGTAGGCGGTGAAGAGTGAGCTTTTGTCCATCCCCGCGACACTACGGGACGTCAGACGAACATCTTCTGCAGGTAGCCGCGCTTGAGTTCTTCAATCTGATCACGCCTACGCTGATGAAGGGTGGTGAGGTGGTCGAGGCTCTTGAAGATCGCGCCGATCAAAGCCTGCTCGGTCTTGTCGGTCGGTACGGCGAATTCTGTCGCGGATACGACACCCCAATCGGACCTCGGCATTTTTGTGCCTGTTGATAGGTTGGACACTGCTTGGTATTTCGGGCTTTGAATTAGCGCATACACATAACTCGAGTCTGCCTCGCTCGGGCGCAAGACCCACCAGTCGCCGACTGCAATGCCCTGAAAATCAGGCATTAGCCAGTTTTTCAAGTATGGCCGAAGCTTGCCAAAGAGCACATCACCGCACTCGAAGAGAATGCCTTGTTTGATTGATTTCTTCGTGGACACATCTGAACGCAGTCGCCCCTGTCCAGATTCGATGTCTTCATACTCAACACGAGGAAGTTTAGAGTCGCTGCCGCCGATCAAAGATACGCGTGATGCCAGTTCCCCGAACGTCCGCTGTTCCCAAGCATCAGTGAACCCAGGGAATCTCAGCTCTGGCACCGTCCTACCCGGCGCTGGGAAGAGTCTCTGGAGGTAAGCCTGCTTGAGCTTTTTCACTAGGTCGCACTTACGCTGGTTTGCAGCGATCAGAGCATCGAGCCCTCGGAAGAACTCTCCGATTCTCTTCTGTTCGGAAATGCATGGCACTCGAAAGGTAACCGAACCCAAGTCGCGAGGGTATATCGCCGCCACGCTGGTCGTGCCTGCTGCTCTCGCACGCACCTGCCGCAGCACAATTGGCGTGTTATATAGGTAGTTGAAGAATCCGGTATCGATACTTCTCAATGAGAGACGGGCTATGTTCCCGTTGAATGCGGCCACATGATCGCACCCAGTCCACGTGGCGCCCTTGCCAACAAGAGCAAGCGTGTTTCGAGTATTCACCAAGAAGTCTCCACGACTGACCAAATCGTCGTCTGCCACCTCTACCCCGACTGGAAGACGCTCAAGTTCGTCCAATAGGAAGAATCCCCGCTGAATATTCCCCATCTTCAGTAGCGGGATGCCAAGTGCTCGCTGTGTCCCAATGGCGTCCGTCCCGACGTGCATACCGCGCAGGTCGTCCCCCAACTTTCGCTTTGACCAAGCGTCACCAAACCAGGGTTGTCCGGGTGTTGTTTTGCCTTAGGGTGAGGTGGATCGTGTCGGCGGGATGGTGTATACTCGAACATATGTTCGATACAAGCAGACTTGCCGATCGGACCGACTTGCTTGAATACAATACCGGCATTATATAATCTAGGAGTTGTTATGTGGACGGTGATCCTGAGCGGCGTCGTAACTGATTGGCTCGATCAGACTGACGAGGCGACTTATGAGCTGTTCCATGCGGCGTTGAGGGTTCTTCGGGAAGAAGGGCCTTCACTGGGCAGACCGCTAGTCGATCGTGTGACCGAATCCGTGGTTCACAACATGAAGGAGTTGAGGCCTGGTTCGGCTGGGAGCAGTGAGGTTCGGGCACTGTTTGTCTTCGATCCATCCCGGCAGGCGATTGTGTTGGTCGTCGGCGACAAATCGGGCGAGTGGAACGCCTGGTACAAGAAGACGATCCCACGGGCAGAAAAGTTGTATGAGGCATACCTGAGAGGCGAGGAAATATGAGGACTTTGGAAGAGCAGTTGGCTGTGCGGCCTGTTGATGAGGCTCGTGTCGAGGCATTGGCGGCAAAGATGCGTCAGCAGGTTCGGGCTTATCGTTTGCGCGAGATCAGGGCGGCTCAGGACATCACGCAGGTGGAGTTGGCTGGGCAGTTGAAGGTGTCGCAAAATCGCATTTCGCAGCTTGAGCAGGGCCAAATCGGACGTAGCCAGATAGACACGCTGCGCCGCTATGTCGAAGCACTCGGTGGTGTGTTGAACGTCGAAGCCACATTCGGCGACACCCGCTATGTGTTGGCCTGATCATTCCGACAGACAGCCGCCACCATGCCTGCCATGCCGCCACCTGGGTTTCGCGCCGTCTCCGAGACCGTCATCAAGAAGTCGCGGTTCATCGCCACCGTCGCCCGCTGCGACAGTGGGGCCGAAGCCCGCGCCTTGGTTGACGACGCCCGGCGCGCCTACCCCGATGCACGGCACCACTGCGCCGCCTGGCTTCTGGACGACAACGGCGTCGCCACGTCCCATAGTTCCGACGACGGCGAGCCCGCCGGGACGGCAGGCATGCCCATGCTGAAGGCCCTGCTGAACGCGGACCTTATCAACATCGCCGTCGTCGTCACCCGGTATTTCGGCGGCGTCAAACTCGGCGCGGGCGGCCTGACAAGGGCATATGCCGGTGCTGTCACCGCAGCGATCGCCGACATGCCACGCGTCACCAGGCAGGTGCTACAGCTTTGGGCGCTCGACGCCCCGCACGCCGACGCAGCCAAAATCACCGACGAACTACTACGCGCCGGCGCGACGATCACCAGCCAAACCCACGACGAAGCCGTCACAAGTCTCGTGTTCACATACGACGGCGAACCGATGGCGCTATTGGCCAAAATCACCCAAGGCGCCAGCCAACCCCGTCCCGCCGGAACCACCACAGCCGAGGTGTAGGGTGCAGAGGTGAGCGCGATCACTATCTGGCTGCCCAAACAATTCGGCGCTTGGGCCATGCTGTTGGCCCCGTCGTTGACGGGGTGTCTGCTGGTCGGGTTCGCCTGGCCCAGCGTCGCTCTGATGGCCGCCTGGGTTGTCGCCTACCTGGCCTTTATGGCCGTCCGCGGCGGGCTGGGCAAGCGTCACCGTCGGCAATATTGGACGGCGGCCGTCACTTACGCGGTGGTGGCAATTGCCCTGATCGTCGTCTCGTTGTGGACGCGTCCGACGCTGCTTTGGTGGGCCATACCGTTGGGCGTCCTGCTGGGCGGCAGCCTGGCACTGATCGTCACGGGCCACGAGCGCAGCGCCGTCAACGACGCCTGCCTGATCGGTGCGTCCTGCCTGATGACGGCCATCATCGCCTGGCCGACGGGTTGGCTTGCCGCCGCCATCATGGCCGGCTACTTCCTTGGCACGATCGGTTACGTCAAGACGATGATCCGTGAACGCGGCCAACCCGCGTGGTACGCCGGTTCAGTGATATATCACCTTGTCATGGTCATATTGGCTGCCATGACGCGCGACTCTTGGCTGATAGCGTTTGCCATACTGGTGGCGTTGCGGGCCATCCTGGTGCCGAAACTGTGGCCGCGCGCCAAACCGAAGTGGATCGGCATCGGCGAGATCACCGCGACGATCGCGCTGGTCTTGATCGTCTGGCTGACGACCCCTACTTTCCCGAGCCTTTGATGGACGCCGTCAGACCGCCATTCGGGTCTGTGGCGTAGCACGTCAGAGTCTTGTCGCCCTGGCCCCAACTCGTCGAATCAGGCACCATGTAGCGAAGATCGAGGCTCGAACTGTTGTAGTCGATGCCGACATACGTCTGGAACGCCGGCACGCAATACTGCTGCGCGAAAGCCGTCCACTCGTCGTCAGTCGGATAGCTGCTGGAACTCACCACCTGGTTGAAGAACACCTCGGAATCATGCGTTGTGCTGCAATCCACAGTCTTGATGGTCGTCACCGAGTCACCATTCGTGTCCGTGAAGCAAGCACCCACCTGGATGTCTTTCGCGGCGACATTGCCCCTAGTGAAGAATGCAAGAAGGCCGACGACGATGACGACCACGACGATGATGCCGACGAGCAGCTTGACGTTAACCTTCTTTTTCGGCGGAGTAACAACAGGGGGGGGGAAGCCTCCACCGACGGATGGGTACTGCGTGCCGGGTGTCGGTGTCGACGACCCTGCCCACGGTGCCGGCTGCGTGCCGTCCGCCGGGATGCCGGCATTGCCTGACAAGTCACTCATTTTTCCTCCTTGAAGTCTGGATTCGAAAATACTACACCCCCATTACTACTCTGAGGTGAGCCTCTGATGGGACTGTCCGGGCTGTCTTCTAGGGTAGTTCTCGGCCTCAACTGAGGCTGTCGGTCACCGGCTCCGGTAAGGCTCATAGCCCCTACCGCCTTGGAAGGTTCGGGGGGTGTTGCCACCGGAGCCGGGATGACTGCCGCCGCTGATAGGAACCTGCCAGACGGTTCACGCCGTCAAGGCTCTCGTAATGTGGGTGCGGAGACAGCCATCGGATCGAAGGGATCAACTGACCGACCGATCTGAAAAGGAAGCCTACCCGTGTATGACACCATCATCGGCATGGACGTCGGCAAGACATTCCACTGGATGCACGCCGTCGACCAGGCCGGAACACCACTACTGAGCCGAAAGATAGACCAGGACGAGCGCCAACTCGCAGACGCGTTCAACAAGGCCGCCGCAGGCGGGCGTAGTGTCCTCGTCGTCGTCGACCAGCCCAAGAACATCGGGGCACTGACACTAGCCTGCGCGACACGGGCCGGCTGTCAAGTCGCCTACCTACCCGGCCTGGCGATGCGCCGGGCCGCCGGCCTACTACCCGGCGACGCGAAGACAGACGCTCGCGACGCCCAAGTCATAGCCACGACTGCCCGCACCATCCCCGAAGCGCTCCGCCCCGTCGCAACACCCGACCCAGACCGCGCGAACCTTGAAGCCCTCGTCGCCTACGACCACGACTGCCTCGCCGACAAAACCCGCGCCGCAAACCGTCTCCACGCGCTCCTTGCCGAAGTCAATCCCGCATTCGAGAAGACCATCGGCCACAACATCGACGCGCCGTTCGTCCTCACGCTCCTGCAACGATACGGAGGCCCCTGGGGCATCAGACACGCCGGCCGAACCGCCGTGAAACGATGGTCAGCCGGGCAGCGGCGCGTCCCAACCCAACTGCTCGACCAACTACTCGACGCCACCTGGGCGATCGACAACAAGCCACTCGGCGCCGACATCCACGAAAAGTACGCCATCCCCGCCGCAGCCCGGCAAATCGCCGAACTCATCACCACCCGCGCAGCCAACGAAGCCCTCATCAACACCATGCTCGCCAACAACCCCACCTACCAGGCACTCATCACCATGCCCGGCGTCGGCCCCCACACCGCGGCCACCCTCGTCACCACCGTCGACATCACCATGTTCCCAGGCCACGAGAAACTCGCCTCCTACGCCGGCCTAGCCGCCAAAACAACCCAGTCCGGCACATCCATCAAAAGCGAAACAGCAGCCCGCGCGGGCAACCGGGCACTGAAAAACGCGCTGTTCCTCTCAGCCTTCGCATCACTCCAACACGACCCCGCCGCACGAGCCTTCTACGACGCCAAACGCGCCGCCGGCAAAAAACACAACACCACCATCATCGCCCTCGCCCGGAAACGCCTAAAAATCATGTACGCCATAATGCGAGACAACACCCCCTACCGGACTTGACAGACATAGGAACACCCCCCCA